>PDWI01000133.1_pt1 | contig 120833 bp, 92 predicted proteins | sample 1430891 | NCBI WGS metagenome assembly PDWI01 (sample SAMN01162508, study PRJNA174530) | Oral metagenome, whole genome shotgun sequencing project. | biome: Marine environment; feature: Marine mammal; material: Swab sample of the gingival sulcus; isolation source: swab sample of gingival sulcus...
ATGAACCATTAGAACAAATGCATATCTGTTGAAACTCTTTTATGCCTGGCAAGAAGCTTTGCCTTGAATACGAAAACAAAAATATTGAAGTAATTTTACTTTGAAATTAAGTATAGCGCTTCTGTTGTTTGCTGTTGTAACAACTGGCTGCCAAAAAGTTTAATATTAATGCTTAAAAAAACAGAAACAATCGAAATAATTATAATCAATATGTAAAATATTCTCTTCATGTATTCTTATCTTTTTAAGTGATATATGGCAATTATAGGATTATCCATTTTATCCAAATTTTGTAAACAAGTACTCAATTCATTTGTAATGATATTCTGATTATCAATAATATCTATTGGACTAACAATTCCAACAAAACAAGAGTCATTGGAATAAATGAAATCACTAAAAATTTTATCAATATCGTTATCCAACAATTTAGAGTATGAGAACTCAGTATTTTTTTTATCATAAAAAAAATAGTATACATAATTATCCCCTTTGAGATCTGCATCATAGAAAATAAACCTTGAGCTTTCCAAAAATGTATTCCATAAATAGCTATAATCATCTTTGTATTTGTTAAAGACTTCAATTGAGAGAGTATATTCATAAGGCACATTATCTTTTCCAAAAGATAAATAATATGCTTTCCTGATTTGATTCTCCTTAAGTTTATATATTTTATCTTTATTCCTACTTATAAAAATTAGACTATCATTACAATATCTAAAAATATTTTCCGGGTCGTAATACATAGTATTTGATTGTTCATAACGAAATAATTTATTTAAAAATTCCAAAGAAGATGTAGTAGTTATTAAGTCGTAATTTCCTTTGTATAATTTGTTGAAAGAGTATTGCTTTTGCATATAAAAATAAAAACGGTTCTGATCATATGCTATAGAGTGAGAGAACCATTCAATTTCTTTCGTCTTGACAAATTGAAATTTGTAGTAATAAAATAATCTTTTACAATCTCTATCATATAGTACGATTGTGTCATTTGGCAGAAGACAAAAATCATGTGCGGAACAATATTCCCCAGGCCCTTTTCCTTGGGCTCCTATTTTTTTAAAAAAATTACCTTCCCAATCAAAAACAAATAGTGAGTTAGATGAATAACGATCAAGGACATATATATATTTACTGTCCAATTCTACTTTTTTTATCTTTCCAATTAAACAAGACGTGTCTGTCTCAAGAGGGATGTATGTAATGCTGTCCACATATCTAGAAACTTCAAGTTTGCTTTCTTTATTAGCATCATCAATAGAAAGTACATTAAAACCTTCATAGTCATTATAATCACTTTTGAAATTATGACACGACGTTATAAATAAGATGGAAATGAGAATGAATTTTTTCATAGTTCAATTTAAAATGATAAAAAGAGACTACTATTAAATGATTTGATTTTCAAACAAAGTAGTCTCTTTAATTAATAAATTACCAGCATTCTGGTTCAGGGGCATCGCATGCTATTTGAGAACATCTCCCTCCTTGAGAATTTGTTTGACAGATTTGTTCTACTCCTGCGGTCTCAGCAATGTATAGGAAACAATATTTCTTTTTTGTACAAGGTTGTTGTATCGTCAATTGTAATGGAAACAATACCTTATTGGCGCATCCATAACCCGGAGGTACATAAGAACAGGTTCCATCATCCGTGTTATTACTACCAGTTGCTAATGCAACTATTGAATCAACCACTTGTACACCTGAGTAGGTCACTTGAATATTGACTATTAGCGCAAGCAAGAATACTGTTGCTGCCAGCCAGCTTGTTATTGTTTTCGCCAAAGGCATTCGTAAAGATACTATTTTATTTATTTAAAACAGGAAGGTTGCTATGGTTTCTATTGTTGCTGTTGTTTCTGTTGTTGCTATAGTTTCTGTTGTCTCTATGGTTTCTATTGTTGCTGTTGTTTCTGTTGTTGCTATAGTTTCTGTGGTTTCTATGGTTGCTGTTGTTAGCTTGTTTGTTGAAAAAGGCAGGTGTCTGTTCCAATTGATACATCCGTTAAGGTTTCTATACAGGTGTTTAGATCATTTTTTTTACTTTGATTAAATTCAATATATCGATTAAACTCATTGTTTATTTTGTATAATCTCCAGGAACTTATAAATGTGACGAATAGCAGTAGAAATAGTACTGTGATGAAAGTCTTTTTTATATTTTCCGGGTTAATTTGATAATTAGAATTGATTAAATTCAATTAAGCATACTATTGGATTGGATTCTGTGTTGAAAGAAAGTAACTTACTCTTCTGTTCAACAGAAAGAGTAGAATTATTGACTTTTTCCTTCCATTTATTATTGGCAGTTTCAGGTTTTATTAGACTTACAAAACAGTTGTTGGCAATGCCATATATTTGTTCATCAGATAAATAACGCTTGTCATTTATTTTATAATAGCTTAACGGATTCATCGTTTTTTTTGAAATTACTAAATTGGTCGGAAATTGTTTTAGATATTTCATATATATAAAATCAGATGTTTCATATATATCTCTAACCCCAATAATATATTTGTTATTTCTTAAAGTGATATTTATATCGGATTTTAAATCTATAATAAACTCAATTGGAGGACAAAATTCTTGATTGAAGTTAAATGCTTTTGTTATCTGATTTGGATAAACTTTATATATAAAATTGCTGAATGGGGGATTAACGTATATTATGCTATCTGATTTGAATAGATTTTGAGAACTAAAACTAGGCACATCAAGATCGTCATAAACATCTCTAGATGGCACAATGCGCTTTATTTTATCATCATTTGAATCCCAAATACCCAAAGTCATAATAGGCTTTCCGTCGGTATAAACTGAATTTATCAGTATTTTTCCATTTCCGATGTAACTAAAGTCCTCAAAATAAAATTCACAATGAATATCATCCACGAAATTGCCAGATTTATCATATCTCAATATTTTTCTAGTTGCATTATCTCCGATATAAATATTTTCGAAGGAATCAACATCAAAACCGATAGGTAATATATATTCTCCAGGGCCATGTCCTTGCCTGTTTATTTTGTATAAGAACTTTCCATTTTTGGAAAATACAAAGACACTTTTTGTGATTTGTTTGTCAAAAATATAAAACCTCTCATTGAGATATAATATTTTGTCAACATCGCCAATTATACTATTCTTATTAACCTCCAACTTTATATATGTAACATCTTTAATTAATGTTTCCAATTTAAATGAAGGTGCTTTGGCTATTTCTAATGAGATGAAATTATGGTCATTTTGTATTTCTCCATAGTCTTGAATACTGGTGCAGCTAATTATAAATGTTAAAATGAGGATTGATGTTACTATATTTTTTTTCATATTGTATGTTTTAGAAGAGGCTATCTTATTGATAATGTGATCTATTTGCAAGAAGAGCCTGGCGGACAGCTAGTTTTCGTACATGTTGTATTACCAACGGGCTTTGCCGGTATTGGTAAAGGTAAAAGTACATTGTGCATTGCTGTTTAATTTTATATTGCCAAAATCGTATTCAGTTTGTTCAAATGCTATTACCTTCTTTTCAGCCAATAAAATAGTAACGGGATAGCATACAAACTCACCAGTGTGCCAATGGCCATTCCGCCGATAATGGCCAGCGCCAAACAGGAATGGCAGCATGGCCAGAATGGTAGTTAGGCTGGTCATAATAATGGGCTTCAGGCGGCGCTTACCGGCTTCAAATACTGCCCGCAGCAACGAATAACCACTATCCATCAGCTTAATAATGGTATCTATTTTCAGTATAGAGTCGTTGATAATAATGCCTGTCATTACAATAATACCGATGGCCGACATAATATTGATGCCCGAACCAAACAGTTTCAGAAACAGAAATGCCCCAAACAGGTCGATGGGTACTTCCAGCAGCACGATAACCGGTAGCACAAACGACTCAAACTGGGCTGCTAAAATAAAATACAGCAGCAGCAGGCTTATGGCAATAATCACGATCAGCTCTTTCATCATCCCTTTGTTGGAGATAATGCTGCCGCTAAAATTCACATCAAACGGCTTGTTGTTTTCGGCAAGGTTTTTTATTCGGTTGGTGGTTTCGGTTAACGTTTGGGGCTCAATATTCAGTACCACCGGAAAATATTCCCCCTCTTTGCCTGCCACAATAGATTTTAACCCGGTGCCTGAGTTAACCTTAACCAATCCTGAAAGTGGTATCTCCTCGCCCTTTGCGTTTTTTATACCGATGTTTTGAATGATTTGATACACAGATGTATAGTTGTTGCCAATGCTCACAGGTATAAACATGTTGTTGTCGTTGATCACAAAAACAGTGTTTACATTAAAAGCGCTTTTCACCTCGCGGTAGAGGCTCTTATTGTCAATATTGTAAAAAAGCAGTTTTTCGGGGTCTGTTTCCAACAAAATTAGCTTGCGGGTAACCAGCTTGGAGCCTGTTTCGCCCGGAAAAATGGCTTCTACCTGTTTTTGCAATACTTCGAGACCTGCAAGGTAGCCTTCGCCCCCGGGGTTAGCATGGCTAAACTGCGCAATCAATGGTGCATCGGTTTTTCCAAAGGCCAATGTAAACAGGTTGTCCGACTCCAGAAACGTGAAATTACTCTCCGGATAATGCTTTGTGAGCCACGCTGAAATATTTTCGATATACCCTGAAAGCACTTTGGGCGTTTCTGCTTTCAGGTAAAGGTGGTTTTCTGAAGTACCCGATTCTTCCATGCTGTTGAGTAGGTATTGTTGTTTTCCGGCTTCTTCTATAATGTATTCCGGCGGTGTACCCATATCTGTTAGCATACGGCTGACACGCAGGTTGTTTTCATCAAGGGTAACCGGCTCATTCCAGTCAATTTTCAACACTGTTTCTGTCTGGCTTACCCTGGGGAAACGCGACACAGGCAATATACGGTATAGAAGCACTGCACCTGCAAGCATGGTCACAATGGCTACAATGGCCAGTGCCTGGTGGCGGAATATCCATTTCAGTCCGTTTTCGTACCAGTTGAAATAGAAAGGGTAGGAGGCTCTTTTCGAAATATCTTCGTTTTTCCGATAAAAAATGCGGTAAAGGGTAGGAAGCAGGGTAATAGACACCAGTAGCGAAACGATCAGCCCGATGGAAACGGCCACTGCCTGGTCGAAAAAGAGTGCCCCGGCCATGCCTTTCATAAAAATAAGGGGGATGAAAACTGCGCAGGTGGTGAGTACCGAACTGATGAGTGGGCGGATGATTTCGTTGGTACCTTCGTAACATGCGCGGTTGAGCGGAGTATGGCGCTGCCGGTGCTGGGTGATGTTGTCGATAACAATAATGGAGTTGTCGATCATCATGCCTACGCCCAAAACCAACCCCGATAAAGAGATAATATTGATGGAGAGGCCGGCGAGGTAAAATAGCAGCAGCGAGATAACCAGAGAAACGGGTATGCTGATGCCGATTAGCCATGGTGCTTTGCGCTCTTGCAGGAACAGGAACATGGCCAGGAATGCCAACAGTCCGCCGAACAATAGGCTTTGTGCCAGGTTTTTAATGGAGTAGTCGAGCAGTTTGGTCTGGTCGCGCACTACCGAAAACTCAATGTCGGGGTAGTCGGTTTTAAACTGCTCTACCATAAAGTTGAGTTTCTTTTTCAGGTCGGCCATTTTTGCATCCGACTGTTTGATAATGGCCAGGCTCACCGCCTCGTTGTTGTTAAAACGGATATTCCCCCTCGCCACCTGCTGCTGAAGGCTAATGTCGGCAACGTCGGAAAGGCTCATTACTTTGCCGTTGAGGTTTACGGGTATTTGCTGAATGTCGGAAACATTGCGTAGCCGCGTATTAAAGCGGATGTTGTATTGGTATTGCCCGTCGCGGATAAGCAGGTTGCCCAGGTCGATGTTGTTCTGGTTTAATGCCTCTTCCAGTTGGGCTACCGAGAAGGCACCACTTTGCAGGTAGGCAGCATCGGGTATAATTTTTATCTCGGGGAAGGCCAGCCCGCTCATGTCGATAAGCGCCACTTCGGGCAGTTGTTCCAGCCGTTTGCGGATTACCTGTCCCGTAAAACCGGAAAGTTGCAAGAGTCCGGTGTCGTTGCCGGTTACACCGGTATTCTGGCTTTTTGCTTCCTGCTGAATATTCTCCGGGGCGTTTTTTCCCTCTTGTTTGCGGCTCACCATAAGATAAAAAACAGGAATATCGGAGGCGCTGGCCCGAATTACCTCGGGGCGTTTCATCTCGCGTGGCAGTGCGTTCATTGCTTTATCCACTTTTTCATTTACCTCTACCGAAGCCAGGTCGATGGGTGTGCCATGCCGAAAACGTAATTCTATCCAGGCTGAGCCATCGCGGGTTTCGCTTTTCATCTCCTCAACGTGGTTTACTTCTTTTAAAACGCTGCGCAACTGTTTTACCACAGTGTTTTCCAGTTGCCGGGCAGGCATGTCCGACGAAGCTACGCGCACGGAAATAACAGGGATGTCGATATCGGGCATTAGCGATACCGGTATGCTGGTGGAAGTGGCAATGCCAATCAGTATAAGCGCCAGGAACGCCATGGTAACTGCTATGGGGCGGTGGATTAAGAATTTAACCATACTGTTAATTTAGTTTGATGGTTGCTGTCGTTGCTGTCGTTTCTATTGTTTCTATTGTTTCTGTTGTTTCTGTTGTTTCTGTTGTTTCTGTTGTTTCTGTTGTTGCTATGGTTGTTATTATTTTTTGTATTTGTTGCCTTTAATGTTGGAGTTTCGAATATAGGCCATCATGTTTCCAATTTTTCTACTTAAAATGAGGCACTTATCGGTATATGCATTTAGTTCGTCTTCTGAGATATGTCCTGAGTCAAATGACCTGTAAAACTGGGATCGGGTTTCTCCACATGAGCCTTTAGCAATAGAGAGGAACTGGTGAAATTCCTGACTTCCATCCCTTTCGAAGCCTTCGGCAATATTATCCATTGTTGAACCACTGGATGACTTTATCTGATTTTTTAAAGAAAAATCTTTCGAAAATTTTTCCTTTGAAGTAAGAAGGTGTACTTCTCTTGCCAATTCCCGCGCCAGTTGCCATATTTCAAGTTCTTCGAATCTCTTTATTGCAGTCATTTTATTTGGTTGTTGTTGCTATCGTTGATATGGTTTCTATTGTTGCTGTTGTTTCTGTCGTTTCTGTTGTCTCTATCGTTTCTGTTGTCTCTATCGTTTCTGTTGTCTCTATAGTTTCTGTTGTTGCTATTGTTTAGTAAAGTTTCGGTAATTGGCATCAAATAATAGAACCCTGAAACCACAGAAACAATAAAACTATTCCTCAATCTCTACTTCCGATTCATGTGCCAGGTTCAGGTTGTTAGAAATAATTACTGTATCGCCCAATTCAAGGGTTGCTCCGTCAGCTGCAATAACGGAATATTCACTTTCATTTTCATTCAGGATGTTTATATAGGTCCAGTAAGCAGTATTTTTAGTAAAACGAAACAACACTTCTCTATTCTGGCGCAATACCACAGCTTGTTTAGGAACAACCAATTGTCCTGGAATTGCTTTTTTAATACTTACTTTTACATTCATTCCTTCCAGATATCCTCCGGGATTATACACTTCTGCTTTTAACCAGGCCAATCCATTTTCATCAATTCGTGGATTTATCTCGGTAATAGTTCCCGTTGTTTGTTTGGCTCCTGCAATTGGTGAGATGGTTACTTTTTGCCCTACACTAACTTTGTTAACCTCCGTTTCCAGTAATGGAAACTTGATAAAAAAACGCTTGTCGTTAATCAGTGTACAAAAGGGTTTTGAGAGGTCTACTTTTTCGTGCTGCTGCTGAGCTATTCCAGAAATTTTACCGGCAAAGGGAGCCGTTAGAATTGTTTGCTCCAATTGTCGTTTGGCTTCTTCTAATTGTACCTGCGCCTGTCGGTAGCCAGAACGGATATCTGCTATTTTTTCGTGGTTGGGAGAATATTTCTTGTCTTTTGGGGTATAGCCCATTCCGATTAAGGCATCCAGTTTGTCTATTTGGGTTTGTTCCAGATTTAGTTCTGCTTTGCTTAATGCAAATTGGTAATCGTTACTTTCTAATTTGGCAAGTTGTTTGCCGGATGCAACGGCCTGTCCGTTTTTCACACTAATATTCTCGATAAAACCACTGCTCTTGAAATAAAGTTCGGCACGTTGTATGGCAGATAATTTTCCGTTACTTACAATTTCCTGCATAAAATCCTGCTCGCTTAACACTACTATTTTAACTATATTTTTCTCCTCAGGCAGGGTTTTCAAGGAGTTTTGGTTTTTTGTTTCAGGGTTATTTTTGCACGACATTGCCAGAAGTAATACACCAAAGAGAATCAAACTAAATTGAAGGCTTGTAAAATGTTTTTGGTTCATATAGTTATGGTTTTTATTGGAGCTTTAAAATTAACAAAAATTATGCCTTTAACTATTCGTTTAAACCGTCATCCCTTTTTTGTTTTCAGTTGGTTAGGTTTTATGCCTGATTTCTTTCCCTTCTGTTTACCTGCGACTTTATGGTTGTCCGTCTGGTTGCAATTGTCCAGAATTTAAATAAGTTATAAAGGAAAACCGGCATCGTATTATTTGTATTTTAGTACGGAACATATTTGTAGGCTTCATAATCCTGTTTAACTAAATTAAAATCTACTTCTTCTCTAATTCTGAAAACACCTAAAGTATCAGCTCTGTCAATTACATCAACATATTTGAGAATAACATGATATTTATACCTATTCCAAAAATCATGGAAAAGAATAATTGTATTACAGCTTGTACGGATATTTAAAATGACACTTAACACACAGACAACCCTGAAACGTCCATCTATTAGTACAGTATCTATTTTTTCTATATCTAAAGACTTAAAAATTCCGGAAGAATAATTTAGAAAGAGTTTTTTTGAGTCGTATGAATTAGGAAATCCCCATTTTATTGTTTTTCCAATATCTGCATAATAAAAATAAAGTCTTTTTTTAATGAATTTTTCACACGCAAATACTTACACATTAATTGAATCCAAGCTAAGTCAGATTCTACTGAGTATATTTTTGCAATCCTTTTCATCTCTTTATGCCAAGTAATAAATTTCTTATAACAAGACTTACAGTTCTCTTGCAAATAAACGATGGAAATAAATTCATATTTTTTACGAATCTCATCAAGGCTAAATACATTATCCTCACAAAAGGCATTTTCAAACATATCCAAGTTGATATTTTTCCCTATTGTCTTTTTATACCTAATATACTCAGGACTCTGATTTGTGCATGCAAATAATAGTACAACAATTACTATGTTCCCAAATATTCCTTTTAACTGCTTTAACGTTTTCATCTTATAATAATTAGGATAGGATTCGAATCATATTTTACCGATAATTTTTGTTGACCAATACTTATTTCTTTAGGAGTATCCATATCCTTATTCGTAAAGAGTTCATTAGGTAACAAACTAAACACTAAATTATTTTCATAAATTCCGACAGGATTATTTAATGAATGCACCGGAGGCAGACCAAGGTATTCAGAAATAGGTCCATTCATGTAAATATCTGAATTATTATTCTCGGGAATTACAACACAATTATTCTCCGAGTCATCGAGTATTGCTATATAATTATCTTTAAATTTGAATGTGTTTAATATAAAAGGGATATAACCATCCAGAATGGACTCTTGTCTAAAAATACGCCTCCGTTTTTTCTTTAAGTACCTATTCGAAATTCTTTCTGGCACAGCTTTGCTCCCCAAGAAATAATCATTGATACGGATAAAAGAGTCTTCTTTAAATTCGTACAAGCCAAAAATATTAGGACTGGTAAAAAACTGTCTATTTCCATATTTCGGAAAATTTTTTGAAGTGATAACCGTAAATCGATGATAAGGACTTTCTGAAATGGGAATTTGCTTCCTTATTATTTTACCCTTTTCAAGATTGTAAATACCCACAAAAAATCCCTGTCCTTCTTTATGTGTTGCATAATTATATAAGAGCAAATTATTATTATCAATTAACTGTATGTCACTACAGTGAAATTCCCTATATTCATAACTGGAAATTACATCTAAATCATAAGAAAGAACGGTAATATTTTTAGGGTCATTTAAAACATATAGTTTTTTATTATTCGAATTTATGGTAAATGACATGATTCTAATAAATTCTGAAGGACCTCGCCCAATAGGAGCTTTTTTTAAAAACTTTCCATTTGTATTATAGATATACAAATTAAATCGACTTAATACGAATACCCTATCATTTTCAAAATCAACTACTGATTTGGTTATAAAACCTAAATTTGAATCTATTGAAGATTCCAGAGGTATAACTTTATGGATTGAACCTAATTGTATTTCTTTAGATTTATAAGACATTAAGTCAATTACCTTCTTATCATCGGAATCGTTACATGCAGCTAAAGTGCATACGATAATTAGTACCAAATATTTTTTTATAGACATATTGGTTAATACAATTGTTATCTTATTAAAATGCTCAAATAATTTGTTCATATATCAATATTTGTTTGTGATGTAGAATCATCAAATACAATGAAATACAAGCCTTGATAGAGCTCAATTGTATTTTTAATAAAGCTATCTAAACTTTTTCTTATAGATTCGGTACGGTCTCGTGTTATCCATGCCAATGTATTAATATTTGGGGACACGAACTCAGAACTGTTTTTTGCCAGTTTATTTAAAAATCCCTTAGAGAAAAAATAACTAAAATTGGATTATTTTCAGCGTTAATGCTATTAATTTTGTCTTTCTCAAATTGAGTCAATTTATCGATGTCATTTTTTAAAATGTATTCTTTCCATTGAGCAATTTCATAAGGTTGTTTAATAGTAATGAATTTATCATCAAAACGTAACCATCTAGGATTTGAAAAAAGAATTGAATAAAGTTGTTTTTCTGAATTCACAAAAGAGCTACCATATAATATCTTTTTTGATTTATTATTTTGGAATAACATTGCTCCTTTATTTTTTTTTCTAATCTCAAAGAATTTATGGGTTGAGGAAAACACATAATTTCCACTGAAGTAATAATATTTTTCCAATAATTTACGAAATTGAGTGTCATTTGATACAAGTTCTAAATCATCAGATGACCACGTCTTTTTACCAAAGTCTAGTTGAATTGGTATCCCCAGCGATTTTTCTTTTTCATTAATATTCCAGATAGTGTTAGAAAAAGGATTGTGATAATAAACTTTTGAGCCAAATTTTCGTAACGGATTTTCTGTTGTATAGCTGTAGGTACCTTTCCTAATAGGAAATGCTTTTGCAATAGGGGATTGATTTAGTTCGGAAAAAACTAATTGAAATGAAGCTATTGAACGATCAATATTTGTGGCATTGCCAGTTTTTAATATTATAAAACTATCAAGACATTCCAGTTGAGAATATAAAAATGGCATATCGCTTTTATTAATAAAATCGCCATTATATGTATATCTGATAATCTTTCGTCCCATAAGATCCAATACTATAATTACATTGTTTTTTATGTCCAATGAAATGTCCCAAGCTTCAATGTACTCCTTTGGCCCATACCCCTTTGTTCCAATCTTATTGATAAACATTCCATCTTGACTGAATCTGAAAATATTATCATTTTCCTTATCATGAATAAAATAATAGTTTGAATCACTTAAAATTTTATTAATACTACCAATAATACATTCATTATTTGTTTCTAAAATAGTAAAGTCTATGTCATCAATTATTTGTGTAAAATCAATTTTGTTCTCAAAAATGTCATCTGGTACTTGAATTACCTCCGACATATTAATATTTTGATGTAGGATTTTTATATCACTGTTGATCTTATTTGATTTTTTTTGTTTTTCATTGTTTACTGGAGCTGGTTTAATTTTATTGCTGTTTTTACAATCTAAAAGTAGAACTCCCAAACATAGTAGTAATGTCAAGGAAAAATAGTTTATATATTTCATATATAGTCAGTTTACTTAAAAAATCTGTCCAATACAAAAAGTTTGGCTATAATTATTTTTATCTAGAAACAGTGGATATCTAAAATCCTTAATTCTTCCAGTTTCGCAAAAATATTTTATCAATTCAAAGTTATCATCTGAACTGCAAATTAAAATTATAGGAACTTTATACTTATTAAATTCGGGAATTAGCTCATTCCATGTATCAATATCCCTAATACAAGTCCCACAAGATGCATCGACTCTAGAATAAATTTGATATTCAGAGTTAAATATATTGCATTCATCTACCAAATAATTTGAAAATGGTGTATATACTTCCAGATTTTTGGGAAGATTTAGTTTTTCATTAAGAGTATTTTCAATCACCGATTCAAGCAACTTGATTTTATCTGTTTTTTGCTTTTTTTCATTACATGATAACACAGTAACTATACAAAAAGAGAAAAATAAAATTCTTATACTATCTCTTGTCATGAGGTTTTAATTAAATTATATCCGCTTTAATAATGAAACCAGTATCCGCATCAAAGGAATATATAGTTTTATTATCTTGAGATACTGCTATTCCTATAATTCTCCTATCAAGATTTAGCTTTTTGACTGGATTACCCTCCCAATCGTAAATAAACACAAATCTACAGTAGTTCATGTCATTTCTCTCAGCATAGCTTAATCCAGAATATGCCAAATATATGTATTCGTCTGTTGTTGCTCCTGCCAGAAAGGTCTTTCTTATGTCTTTATTTTTCTCCATATAATTATAATTTTCTGATTCTATTCGGGCAACATTAAAATTCAAATCTACCAAGGAAGGGCCTTGCACTGCTATATTCGTATATGGTTCTTTTGTATCATATATTTCAACTATATCGGTATATAAATATGATAATGCTATTTTATCTCCTGATGGTTTTATATAAAAGAATGAATGATAGGCATCCTTAAGTGCATCAATGGGCATTTCTTTTGGTATATATTTAAACTCTCCAAATTTGTCTAATTCTTTTCCTGAAAAATCTTTTTTTTGAATTTTATATGGAGTGTTAAACATCCCGCATCCCCAAAAAGTAAAAGAATCTGTAAGCGCAATTTTATAGAAATGATCATTTAATGGATATGAACTAAAAACTTTATCCTCACATTTATCATTCAAAGCAATTGATTTGTCTATTAAAAAGATTTTTTTCAGAGTAACATCATATACCCATAATTTTTTGTTAGTAATTCCTGTACAAGCTCCCCCATAAGCCTCACCGGGTCCCCTGCCTTTATTTAAGTAACCCGTGGAAAATTTATTGTTTTTCAAGTTGTAATTATATAAGAATGACTTAACATTTTTTCCGAAGTTAAATATTATTAAGGTAGAATCAACTAATTGTAAAGTTCTAGGTATACCCTCTTTATACTCTATTAGGTCATTAAATGTGATATTTGTTTCTTCAGGGAAGGTTGAAAAGGATAAAATATTATCATGTAAAATTACCTTATCTTTGTTATTACAAGCCATAAAACCAGCCACTATAAAGTAGCAATAAAATGATAAGATTCTATACGTAGTTCTATTTTTACTAAAAATCATTATTTAGAAATTTATTTGGCAATAAATGGTGATTATTACTCTCGTGGTGATTAAATTCAAACACTTTACCATTAGGGAGTCGCCCCTTTGATGTAAAAATTGAAATATATTTTTCATCCTTCTCCAAACCGTCAAAAGGGAAAGATGAGTAAATACTTTCTCTGAGATGTCTTTGTAAAAAGGTTTTAATGCTCATTGGGGTCGGGATATCTTTTTTATGTACAGAAATTATAAAAACAAAGTTTCAATTTTTGCTAAATAGATAGATTCCTGCTAAAATCAACCTTCAATAAAAAGAGTAATACTTTTTTACATATATTCTTATTTTGGGTATTATTTCTTTATCTATTAAAAATAATATAGTTTGTTGGGTATAAAGGAAATTATAAAATCTGAATAAAGCAATCTAAGTAATACTGTTATATAACATAAATTACTAGTGTCCGGTAAAATATATAAGAGGGCTGGTCAGAACGACCAACCCAATATGCTATCTAACAAAGTTAAAAAATAATGTCACCTATAAAGCCCAGGGAGAATTTGGCATTCCAGACAACACAGACGATGGAGTTCTCAAGAATGAAGAGATTTTTTGGGAATATGGCACTAATAAAAAGCTTAAACACAGAGCAAGGCGTATTGCATATTGAGATAGCAAGAATGAACGATTATTTGAGTTCATAACGAATAATTTTAAATTAATTGCAGAGAAAGTAGCCCTTATCTACAAGAAAAGATGGCAGGTAGAGCATTAAAAGGGGGATTACTTCTGAAAAATAAAGAAATCTTCTATGAATCAGGAGGTTAAAACGAGTATGCGGTTTTGCCTCTTAAAAGGAAATCTCTTAATTATGAATTAAGGGGGTGTGCTGAAGTTATTTTATGTTTACAGATCAGGTTGTTTTCAATATCTGTTTCAGTAAGCCTTTACCATCGAAGTTGCATCTGGGTTTGGCAAAGGTTTCTATAGTTTATATATTTTTGATCCGGCTTCTTTTACCATATTCCTCAAATCCACAATCAAGTTTGCGTGTTGCTGAATAAATGCTACATCAAAAACAGAGTGGTTGGTGGTTAGTATCACTACATCTGCATTTGCAAGGGTTTCTTCTGATAGTTTTACTGATTTGAACAACCTTCCTTCGTTGGTTTTTACGGCAGGTATGTGCGGATCGTGGTAGGAAACAATGCCTCCTTTGTGGGCTACTGTATCCATTATTTCCAATGCCGGTGATTCGCGCTCGTCGTCGATATCTGGCTTGTACGCAACGCCTAAAAACAGCACTTTGCTACCATTTATCGCCTTTTTGTGCCTGTTGAGTGCTGTGGTTATTTTAATGTACATGTAGTGGGGCATACGCATATTGATATGTCCGGCTGCATGGATCATACTCAGCTCGAAATCAAACTTTTTGGCAATGTGTTCGAGGTAGAAAGGGTCTAATGGAATACAATGGCCACCGATTCCGGGTCCCGGGTAAAATGCCTGAAAACCAAAAGGTTTTGTGTTGGCAGCTTCAATAACCTCCCAAATGTTAATGCCCATTTTTCCTGATAACAGCGCCAGTTCGTTGATCAGGCTAATGTTAACAAGCCTGTAGGTATTTTCCAGTATTTTTACCATTTCGGCCACACGTGGCGAACTCACCGGGTGAATCTGGTCGATTGCTTTTTGATAAAGGGCCACGCCAATTTCAAGCCCGTCGGGTGTAATAGCACCCAAAACCTTCGGTGTATTGCGCGTATGGAAATTTTTGTTGCCCGGGTCAACCCGTTCGGGGCTATAAGCTAGCCAAAAGTCTGTTCCGTGTTTTAACCCACTTTCTTTTTCGATAATAGGCAACATGAAGTCTTCAGTTGTAGTTGGGTAAGTGGTACTTTCAAGACTGATAAAAGTACCTGCTTTCATGTTTTTCCCGATGGCCTTGCAAGCTGTTTCTATATAGCTCATGTCGGGTTTTCTGAACTTATCGAGCGGAGTAGGCACGCAAATAATAAGTGCATCACAATTTTTCATTAACGAAAAATCGGTGGTTGCAGTAAGGGTAACCTTATCTACTACGTTGCGAAGTACAGCATCACGTATATCTTTAATGTAGTTCTCGCCGGAATTAATTTTGTTGACTTTTTCCATCGATTTGTCAAAACCGATAACTTTAATACCGGCTTCTGCAAAGTTTACAGCCAGAGGTAGTCCCACATAGCCCAGGCCGATTATACCAACAACTTCGGTGTTGTTATTTATTTTTTGCAGTATTTTGTCTTTGTAATACATGGTTGTTGTCTTATGTTATTTTTAGGGGCAGGTTTATGTTACTTGTTGTTGCTGTTTTACTGTGATACTTTTTTAAACTTTTCAGGCCAGTGCCAAACATTTACAAAAGCATTAGTGCAAAGGGTAAATTTTCTTTTTGGCGAGATAATCCAATATTGTAATTAAATTATTTTCATTTTTTAATGGGTCGAAAACCATTTCTGCATTCTGGGGTATTTCATATTCCAGGTCGAACCCCGGCAGGTTTTCTATTTCGCCGTTTTCTGCTGCCTTATACAAATCGGGTTTATTCTGTTTGCAATATTCTTCGGTAGCATCCATATAAATAAGGTGAAACCGTTTTTTGCCGATAATTTCAGCTACCTGGCTACGCAACGATTCATTCCGCGATATAAAAGAACAAATGGTGATAATGCCTTGGTCGTTCAACAGTTTACAGATATGGGCAACGCGGCGAAGGTGTTCGGCACGGTCGGCAGGGGAGAAGTCAAGCTCACGGTTTAAACCCGACCGCAACGAACTGCCGTCAAAAAGAACAGCGATAGCCCCGTTTTCAAAAAGCCGACGTTCGAGGCTAAAGGCCAGTTCATTTTTTCCGGAGCCATAAAGGCCTGTTATCCATATCGTTTCTCCTTTTTGGTGGTATTTCTGTTCATATTCTTTCGTCTTAATTAACGGTTCGCCCCGTGCAATTTTTATACGGTCGCCGGCTGTTATCCGCGATTTGAGGTTTTTACTCTCCAGTTTATCGATGATCATCCCCACGGCACAAGTGTTATGGGTCATCGGGTCAATAAGGATAAATGACCCTGTTTGGCGGTTCTTTTTATAAGGATCGAAAAACAAAGGTTTTGTGGAAGTTACCACAACACGGCCAATTTCGTTTAGTTTGAAAGTTTTTATGCTCTTCTTTTGCAGTGTGTTAATATCTACTTTGTATTTTATTTCGTCAATACGGGCTTTGGCAGCATTATTGGCGTGTTTGATATAAAACTGCGTTCCCAGGTTCATGGTATTTTCATCCATCCAAACAAGCATTGCTTCAAACTGTCTCTCCATGCGGGGCAGATTGTCGGGGTGTACCAGCATATCGCCACGTGAGATATCAATTTCGTCTTCCAGCGTAACTGTTACCGATTGTGGAGGGAAAGCTGATTCCAACTCGCCATCATAAGTAATGATAGATTTTACTTTCGATTTTTTTAAGGAAGGGAGTACCATAACTTCGTCGCCTTTTGATATAACCCCCGATGCCACCGATGTGGAGAAGCCCCGGAATTTAATGTCGGGACGCAAGACATATTGCACAGGATATCGTAGATCAGTAAAATTCCTGTCGCTGCTAATATGCACGTTTTCTAAAAACTGAAGCATGGAAGGGCCATGGTACCAGGGCATGTTAGCAGAATTTTCTACCACATTATCACCCTTTAATGCCGATAACGGTATGAAGTTTACATCGGGAATATCGAGTTGTGTGACGAAGGCTTCGTAGTCATCACGTATTTCTTCAAATCTTTTCTGACTGAAATCTACCAGATCCATTTTGTTGATGGCAACCACAATATGCTTTATTCCCAGCAGGTTGGCCAGGAACGTATGGCGTTTGGTCTGGGTAATAACGCCGTGGCGTGCATCAATAAGAATAATGGCAAGGTTGGCTGTTGACCCGCCGGTAATCATGTTTCGGGTGTATTGTTCGTGCCCGGGTGTATCGGCAATAATAAATTTTCGTTTTGCCGTTGAAAAATAACGGTAGGCTACATCGATGGTGATTCCTTGTTCGCGTTCGGCTTTCAACCCGTCGAGTAGCAGTGCATAGTCAATATCTTCACCGGCATGGCCAACGCGTTTGCTATCGCGTTCAAGGGCTGCAAGCTGGTCTTCATACAGCATTTTACTGTCGAACATTAATCGCCCAATAAGTGTCGACTTTCCATCGTCAACGCTACCTGCTGTTAGTAAACGAAGAAGGTCTTTTTTCTGGTCCTGATCCAGAAATGCTTTGATATCTAATTTTTGTTCTGTCATTTTTTTGTTACTAGTTGACCATCATTAAATAAGATCTATATTTTTTTCTGAATATTTATGCCGAGGCTGTTTGTCATTATATTTTGACAAATAATCAGCTTTCAGTAACTAAAAATACCCTTCGCGTTTTTTTTGTTCCATACTGGCCTCCTGGTCGAAATCAATAACGCGTGTTGTCCGTTCAGATACAGTTACGGTCATCATCTCTTCCACAATTTTTTCGATGGTATCGGCTTCTGAATCTACGGCACCGGTTAAGGGGTAGCATCCGAGTGTGCGAAAGCGGACTTTTCTCATTTTGGCTTTTTTAGCCAGTTCTTTTGGCATACGTTCGTCGTCTACCATAATCAGGTTGCCGTCGATATCAACAATTGGCCTTTCTTTGGCAAAATAGAGTGGTACAATTGGTATGTTTTCTAACCGGATATATTGCCAAATGTCGAGTTCTGTCCAGTTGGAGATAGGGAATACGCGTATTGATTCGCCTTTTTTTACCCTGGCGTTGTAGATGTTCCACAATTCCGGTCGTTGATTTTTGGGATCCCACTGATGAAAACGGTCGCGGAAAGAAAATATGCGCTCTTTGGCACGCGATTTCTCTTCATCGCGGCGGGCGCCACCAAATGCAGCATCAAATTTGTATTTGTTGAGCCCAGCCAACAATGCCTGTGTTTTCATAACATCGGTGTGTACTTTACTGCCGTGGGTAAAAGGGCCTACTCCCTGCTCAAAACCCTCTTTATTGTAATGAACGATTAAGTCCCATCCTTTTTCTTTGGCGTAATTATCGCGAAAGTCGATCATTTCGCGAAATTTCCATTTTGAATCGATGTGCATTAGCGGAAAAGGTACTTTGCCAGGGTAAAAAGCTTTTTCTGCCAGTCGAACCATCACCGACGAGTCTTTACCAATGGAGTAAAGCATAACCGGATTCTCAAATTCTGCCGCTACTTCGCGGATGATGTGAATGGCTTCTGCCTCAAGTTCTTGTAAGTTACTTAAAACGTAACTATTTGCTTTATTATTCATAATTTACTTATTAAACAGATCGATACTGTTTTCAGGAAATCTCATTTTGTGCGTTTCTGTAAATTGTTCGTTCAATTTCAGGGTTATTTTTCTCATTTTAAAATTCTACCAACATTTCAACCGGTAATGTTATAGTTGTTAGCCTAATTTCGTTAGCAGTACAAATAAAAGCAAAATTAATTATGTTATTGTTATTTTATAGCCGGCCTGGAAGGTGAATTTTACAGTGGATACTTTTTGTCAGGTAATTTTTGATAAACTTCTGATCTTTATTTTGGAAAAAGGACACATCGTTTTTTAATGGAAAACCATTTCTAATACTGAATGGTTCTAGTTTTAAAAAGCCCAGATTAAGGGTATCAGGAAAATGCTAATTATAAAAGTTATTATTTGTAGTGGTGCACCTATTTTAAAAAAGTCTTTTCTTGAATAGTGCCCTACAGCTTTAATTATCAGGTTGGAACGATATCCCCTTGCCGTCATAAAACTGGATGCTCCCGCTATAGCTATTGCTACAAAAAAAGGCTTGGGATCAACGCCGAGCATTTTTGCAGCCACAATAGCAATTGGAAAAACCAGTGCAACAGCAGCGTTATTGGTAATAATTTCGGTAAGTAAAGCAGTTATTAAGTAGATAATTGCCAATACACCAAAAGGCCCCAGTGATTTAACAATTTGAATGGATTCGCCAGCCAATGCGTTTGCTGCACCGGTGTTCTGAATGGCTTTACTCACTGCAAAAGCCGAGGCAATGGTAATAATCAAGTCCCAGCTTATATGTTTGGTATAGTTCTGAGTAGGTAAAATTTTTGTCCAGAATAACAAAAGTGCAGCAACAGCTACCATAAAAAAGATGCTAAGCCTTATTCCAAATCCATAAGAGACTATTTCGTTAATCAGAATTCCGGCAATCATGAGTATTAAAATGATAAGTGCCACCCATTTTTTCAGGTTTGTTTTTTCTGCTGCCAAATCCTGAATGTAGTTAACGAGGTAAAACATGTGTGTACTACCCCAGGTTCTGCCAAAGTTTTCGGTGCCAAGTAATACCAGATTGTCTCCAACTTTAAGTTTCAAATTGTTTAAATTGGCGGTTATCCGTTCACCGTTTCGATGCACAGCCAAAACTGCTGCCTGAAAATGCTCGAAAAAGTTAAATTCTGACAATGTCAGTCCCAGTCCGGTAAAACGTGGGGCAAGTACTACTTCATATTTTTTTAAGGTAGCCTGGTCAAAATCTTCGAGCAAATCAATTCCTTTAAGCTTAACGTTTTTAATCGATAAAATATAATTCAGCCGATCGGCTGGGCCGCTTAATAAGATTTCGTCATCTTTTCGAATCTTTATATTTCCGTTGCCCGGCTTTATTAATTTATTGTTTCTCTCTATACTGGTTACTTTAAGGCCATTTAACCCGGGTATCTTATTATTTATTATGGTTTGGCCAACAAGGTTACTTCCTTCAGTAAGCCAGATATTGTAGTAATAATCCTTAGCCTCAGTATTTTCATTTTTTGTAATGATTCGTTTTCCCGGTAGCAATAAATTAGAAAAAACAGCCATGTAGATAAAACCAATTGCTGCTATTATTAATCCTAATTTTGCCAATTCGAAAAGGTGCATTCCCTGATAGCCATTTTCAATCATTAGCCCGTGAACAACCAGATTTGAGGAAGTTCCGACTAAAGTAAACATACCGCCAAATATTGCAGCATAGGATAAGGGGATGAGCAGTTTTTTAAGGGGGATTTTCATAAGGTCTGCCCACTTGGATAAAATAGGAGTAACATTTACAACTATGGGCAGGTTGTTTAAAAATGCCGATAAAAATGATATTGGAATCATTATTCGAGGCAACAAAAAACCAAGGTTATTCTTTTTTCGAGGCAGGTAAGCTATTGCCAGCTTTGATATGAGCCCCGATTGTTTTACACCTTCGTTGACCAAAAATAAAACGGCAATGGTTATTACGCCGGTATTGGAGAATCCGTCCACCATTTCATGGGCGGTAATAATGCCGGTAGCCAAAAAAACAACAGCTGCGCTGAATAGTATTAACCCAGGCCTCAACAGTTCAAAAAAGAAAGCGATAAGGATATAGATAATTACCGCAATAACAATGATCGTATCGATATTCACTTAAACAGCTTAATTAAATAAGTTTTTTTCTGCATGTTGAACCCCAATAGTGAGGTTTCAATAGCTATTTTGTTGAAAGGTAAGCTATAAAATATACAGTTTATAGTTCTTTTAGTTCGACTTATACCGTTAATTTTATGCTTAACTATTTTTATTTTCGGTGTAATAGGTTTCGTACCATTTTATAAAATTCTCTATGCCATCTATAAGTAGAGTTTGTGGTTTATAGCCGTATTTTTCCTTTAATTCACTTACGTCGGCAAATGTTCTGTAAACGTCGCCGGGCTGCATGTCAACAAACTTCTTCTTTGCTTTCTTACCCATTTTTTCTTCAAGGATTGAAATAAAATCCAGAAGTTTAACCGGATTACCGTTACCTATATTGAATATAGAATAAGTATCCGTGTTAAGTTTTTCTGATTGAAGAATTATTCTGGACAAACCTTCAATTATATCATCAATATAAGTAAAATCGCGTTCAAGGTTGCCATTATTAAACACCTGAATAGTTTCTCCGTTTTTTATTGCACTGGCAAAAAGAATAGGTGCCATATCAGGCCTTCCCCAGGGGCCATAAACGGTGAAAAAACGCAATCCGGTTGTTTTTAAATTGAACAAATGGCTGTAGGTATGCGCCATAAGTTCGTTGCTTTTTTTTGTTGCAGCGTAAAGGCTTACAGGATTGTCTGTTCTGTCGTTTACGGAGAGTGTTTTTTTACCACTATTGCCATAAACGCTTGATGAACTGGCATATACCAAGTGCTTAACAACGTTGTGCCTGCAAGCTTCCAAAATATTGAAAAAACCAACCAGGTTGCTCTTAATGTAAGCTTTTGGGTTTTGAATGCTGTAACGTACGCCGGCCTGTGCCGCAAGGTTACAAACCACATCAAATTTTTCGGAGGCAAAAAGGACATTCAGTTTTTCACTATCGGTAATATCTAACTTTGAAAAACTGTATTCAGGGATCGTAGCACTCTGTATCAGCTGATATGGCGAACTATCGATAGCTGAGTTTTTTTTCGTACTTAGCTTAATGGCTTCGATACCACATTTAGCCAAACGGTCGTACTTAAGTTTCACATCGTAATATTGGTTTATATTGTCGATGCCTACAACTTTATGGCCTGCCTTAGTTAGTTTCTTAACCAGGTGATATCCAATAAATCCTGCTGATCCAGTGACAAGAATTTTCATTTTTATTCAGAAAACAAATTATGGCGCCTGCTCATTGATCTTTTTTATTGCTAATACTTATTTTCATATAAGCAATGATGGATATGAGTTTCTCATATATTGCGTATCCAATTTAGAACCTACCAATGTTCAAGGTTTCGCAGATGAGATTTTGTGTTACTGTTAAAAAAACTTTAATAAGAGCTTAATTCGCGTTTTGGATGTAATGATTGAATCAAGCATTTATTTGGTTTGAAATTCAAATAGAGAGAAACCCTGAATTTGGCAAATTTGTTAAAAATATTGACGAAAAAGTAGTTGATTTGTAAGGTCTTTTCACAGCTTCGCCCTTTCAGTTACATTGAACCAAAACAGGTGTTGCCTGTGTCAAATTAATATTTAGGTAAAATGTTTTACCTAATCCAACAAAGCCAATTTCTCAATTTTGAGTAACAAAAGTACTCGTTTAAATTTAAATTATATCATTTTGTGTGTTAAATAGCTCCAAAAGAAAAATGATGATTTTATTGCTTTATATGAAAAAGAAAGTTAGCAAAAACAGGGCTGTTTTTTTTTACTTGTTAATCCAACCGGCCATTTCTTATGAATCTCAACTGTAGAAAAATCTAAAGTGTCGCTTTGGCCTTTTAGTATTACATTTCCTGATTTATCTTAAACCTGGTAGCACGCTATAAAATTAGAGCAAAGCATTAACGGCCTCAAAATCATATGTTCAGTAGCCAAAATTCAGGTTGAACCGGCTGAAGTTGATATTATGGTTTATTTTTTTCGATGTAATCTGCAATCCAATCGCCCACTTCCGAAGTTTTATGGGATTCTCCTTCTGCAATATCAACAGTAACATAACCTTTTGCCATTGAAGCTGCTACAGCATTGCGAATTGCTTTTCCTTCGTCTTTGAGGTTGAAAGCATATTCGAATAGCATTGCAGCAGAGAGTATTGTTGCAATGGGGTTGGCAATGTCTTTCCCGGCAGCCTGAGGGTATGAACCGTGTATGGGTTCGAAAACAGAAGTATGTATGCCAATGGAAGCTGATGGCAACAAGCCCAGTGATCCTGTAATAACACTTGCTTCGTCGGTAAGAATATCGCCAAACATATTTTCCGTAACCATTACGTCGAAATTTTTCGGCCATTGGATAATCTGCATCGCTGCATTATCAACAAACATATATTCGGTTTTTATATCAGGGTAGGCGGGCGCCATTTCCTGTGCTACCTCGCGCCACAGTCGTGAACTTTCAAGCACATTGGCTTTGTCAACCACGGTAAGTTTTTTTCTTCTTTTGCCGGCAAATTTGTAGGCCAGTGTCAGTATCCGTTCTATCTCTTCACGGGTATAGGTGTTGGTGTCAAAAGCAGTGTTGCCATTATCTTTTCGGCCTTTTTCGCCAAAATAGATACCACCAGTAAGTTCTCTTATACAAACAAAATCGGCACCTTCCACCAACTCCCTTCGTAAAGGTGACTTGTGTAGTAGTGCAGCAAAGGTTTCTACCGGGCGTATATTAGCATAGAGACCCAGTTTTTTTCGCATGGCCAGTAGTCCCTGTTCCGGGCGCACCGTAGCTTTGGGATTATTGTCGAAGCGCGGGTCTCCAATGGCACCAAACAGTACAGCATCCGACTTCATACAAAGGTTATGGGTTTCATCAGGGTAAGGATTGCCGGTTTTATCGATGGCAGTGGCTCCTGTCAGCCCAAATTCAAAATTGATGGTATGGCCAAATGTTTGTGCCGTGGATTTCATCACTTTTATCGCCTGTTCTACTATTTCAGGCCCAATTCCGTCGCCGGGAAGTACTGCTATATTCATTTTCATTATATATTGTTTTCTTTTTTTGTTCTGATATTTATTGCAAAAATAATTACCAAAATTGTATAAAATCTGCCCAATTCAATAATTTTCTTACAAATAATGCAGATAATCGCAAATTTTTTAACTCGTTCTGTGCAAATTAGTAAAAATGCTTGCGTGAATAAGCGGGCAAGTTTTTACATTTTAAGTTGCCATGTTTGTCAATTTGTCAAGCAATTTGGGTTGATAATCATTCTCAATAATGTTCAACATTCTTATTGTAGCTTTCATTGCGGCAGTATTCTGATCCGAATCTAATCCTTTTGTTTTAAACTCATGGTCTGTTCTCCAGGTAATTATGGTTTCAACAAGGGCATCGGTTTTTCCACCCGGAGGAATAGAAACATTATAATCAATAAGTTTTGGAAAATCTTTTCCTAGTTTATGGTATATCTTTTTTATGGCCTTTACAAATGCATTATATTGTCCGTCGCCATCACTATACTCTTCGTATTTCTTTCCTTTAATTTTAAGCGAAACAGTGGCTACCGGGCGCAATCCCATGGTGTGGCTTACCGAGTAGTTGACTACCTTAATATTTTGTTCAATAAAATTGCTTTCGAGTACATCGGCTACAATGTAGGGCAGGTCGTCGCTGGTAACGGTTTCTTTCTGGTCGCTCAGTTCGATAATACGATTTGTTACTTTTTTCAGCGAATAGGAGTCAAGTTCTATGCCCAATTCTTCGAGGTTCTTTTTAATATTGGCCTTTCCTGACGTTTTTCCGAGGGCATACTCGCGGGTACGGCCAAATCTTTCCGGAAGCAACTCGTTGAAATATAGATTGTTTTTATTGTCGCCATCGGCATGGATACCACTACATTGGGTAAAAACAAATTCACCTATCAGTGGTTTATTCGTAGGTATTCTTATACCCGAAAACGATTCTACCAGCTTCGAAACTTTATTTAAGTTACTTTCCACTACTCTGGTTTCCATTTTCAGGTGGTCTTTTATAGTGGCAATAACACTCGAAAGGGGCGCATTACCAGCACGTTCACCTAAACCGTTAACAGTGGTGTGTACGCATCGGATACCTGCTTTTATGGCATGGAATACATTTGCTATTGCAAGGTCATAGTCGTTATGGGCATGGAAGTCAAAGACCACATCAGGATAGGTTTTTGTCATCTCCCGGCAAAAGTCGTAGGTTTCATCGGGGTTGAGAATGCCAAGTGTATCGGGCAGCATTATTCTTTTTATGTTTTCATCTTTCAGATTTTTTATCATAAAATGAACATAATCAGGTGAGTTGCGCATTCCGTTCGACCAATCTTCGAGGTAAATATTAACGCTGATACCCATTTTAGCAGCATTTTTGATAACTTTACGTATGTCTGCCACATGCTCCTCAGGCGTTTTTCGCAATTGTTGGGTAACATGTTTATAAGACCCTTTACAAAGCAGGTTGATTACTTTCCCACCGGCATCGGCAATCCATTGCAGCGATACTTTATCGTCGATAAAACCAAGGATTTCTACTTTCTCAAGATATCCTTTGTCAGCAGCCCATTTCATTATTTTTTTTGCACCACGGAATTCACCGTCCGAAACCCTTGCTGATGCAATTTCAATGCGGTCAATCTTAACATCTTCTAGCAGTACTTTTGCCACACTCAGTTTTTCGGCATCGCTAAAGGAAACCCCTGATGTTTGTTCACCATCGCGGAGTGTTGTATCCATTATTGTTAATTTAACACCCGCAATATTTATTAGTTCGCCTGTCATAACGTTTTTTTGTTGTTCTTTTCTTTAAAATAGTGAAACTGCTGTCAGTTACCCTGTTTATTTCGATTTCTCAAATACTGCAATCTCTTTTTTCATATCTACCAGGTAGTCAATGTCATCCAGCCCATTTTTCAAACAATGTTTTTTATAAGGATTGATATCGAAACCCGTTGATTCTCCTGTTGATTGTATGGTGAAAACCTGTTTTTCCAAATCTACTTCAAATGTAGTTTCGGGGTCGTTTTCGATAGCTTCAAATATTTTTTGCAGGAATTCGGGTGTTACTACCACTGGCAGAAGGCCGTTGTTCTGTGCGTTGTTTTTGAAAATATCGGCAAAAAAACTGGAGACTATCACGCGGAAACCGTAATCGTAGATGGCCCATGCAGCATGTTCGCGACTTGAACCGCTACCAAAATTCTTGGCAGCCACAAGAATTTTTCCTGAATATCTGGTATCGTTCAATGGAAAACCGGCTTTAACACTGCCGTCTTTATTATAGCGCCAGTCGCGAAAAAGATTGTCGCCAAAACCTTTACGTTCAACTGCTTTCAGGAAACGAGCAGGAATAATCTGGTCGGTATCCACATTTTCTATCTGAATAGGTACTGCCGTTGATATTATTGTTTTAAATTTTTCGTAGGACATTTTTGATGTATTTTAAATTTGAAAGCTATTTGATAACTGTCATTAAAGTGTACATGTTTCCAATTTGCTTTCCCTGTTTTTTACAATTGAAAATCTCTTGGATCTGAAATAACACCCGTAATTGCCGCTGCCGCAGCGGTAAGCGGGCTTGCAAGCAGTGTGCGTGCCTCCGGCCCTTGACGCCCTTCAAAATTCCGGTTCGAAGTGGATACAGCGTATTTTCCTTCAGGAATTTTGTCATCATTCATTGCCAGGCAGGCAGAACAACCCGGTTGGCGTAACTCAAAACCGGCAGCTTCAAGTATTTCCACCAAGCCTTCGTTACGTATCTGATCTTCCACTTTTTTCGATCCCGGAACGAGCCATGCCGTAACGTTTTCGGCACGTTTTTTACCTTTCACAAACGCAGCAAATGCCCTGAAGTCTTCAATGCGCCCATTGGTGCAACTTCCCAGAAAAACATAATCTATTTGTTTGCCGGCCATTCTATCTCCTTCGGTAAATCCCATATATTCTAGCGACTTTTCAAATGTTCGTTTGTCACTTCCCTCCATTCCTTCGGTAGTGGGAATATACTGTGTAATGCCAATTCCCATTCCCGGGTTGGTACCAAAGGTAATCATGGGTTCAATATCGGCTGCATCAAAGGTATATTCTGTATCGAAAACAGCATTTTTATCCGATTTTAGTTCACGCCAATGCTTAACGGCTTTATCCCAATCTTTTCCTTTCGGAACAAACTGTCTGTTTTTAAGGTATTCGAAAGTGGTTGCATCGGGTGCGATCATGCCACCACGTGCTCCGCTTTCAATGCTCAGGTTACACAGTGTCATCCTTCCTTCCATAGAAAGACTGGTAATAGCACTGCCGTCATATTCAATAAAATGGCCGGTTCCGCCACTGGTCGTTATTTTTGAAATAATATAAAGGGCTATATCTTTTGCCGTAACGCCTTTCCCAAGGGTACCATTTACCGTAATTCGCATCTTCTTAGGCTTAGGCTGCATAATACACTGGCTTGCAAGTACCATTTCTACTTCGCTGGTTCCGATTCCAAAGGCAATAGCACCAAAAGCACCATGCGTTGATGTATGGCTGTCACCACACACAATAGTCATTCCAGGCTGTGTGAGCCCCATTTCCGGGCCTATAATATGCACAATACCATGGCCTTCAGACTGCAAGTCGTGGTAGATGATACCATTTTCAGCACAATTTTTTTTCAGCATTTCTACCTGGTGGCGCGAAAGCTCGTCTTTAATGGGCAGGTGCTGGTTTTCGGTGGGGACATTGTGGTCGGGTGTAGCAGTGGTTCTTTCAGGACGAAAAACCTTTAAATTCCTGTTTTTCAGTCCCAGAAAAGCAACAGGACTGGTAACTTCGTGGATAAAATGGCGGTCGATGTACAAAACATTAGGCCCTCCTTTTACTTTTTTCACTACATGTGCATCCCAGATTTTATCGAATAATGTTTTTGGTTCCATTGTAAATATCTTACTTTTTAGATTTATTTAAGATTGATATTAAGTAGATTTCTGATAATTAATAAGTTAATTGTTAATCACAGGAATTTTGTTGATTGAATCGAGGAATGCTTCTACCGATGCGGTGATGATATCTGTATTTGCTCCAAAGCCGTGGTAGATACTGTCTTCGTATTGCACCTGCATGTGTACTTTACCAATATCATCGCTGCCACGTGTTATTGCCTGAACAAGAAACTCTTCGATGCTAACCTGGCGGTGGATAATTTGCTTAACAGCACCGATGGCTGCATCAACAGGGCCATTGCCAGCAGAAGTAGCGTCAAATTTTTCACCTGCAATATCGAGCCTGACCGAAGCCATAGGCTTCAGCTTTTTACCTGTAACTACCTGTAGGAAGTCGAGTTTTATCCTACGTTCCTGGCGTGTGGCATCGCCAACCAAAAGGGCGATATCATCATCGCGAATGTCTTTTTTCTTGTCGGCAAGTTTCAAGAACTCTTCATACACTTCATCGAGTTTCTCTTTGGAGAGTTGGAAACCCAATATTTCGAGGCGATGTTTCAGAGCTGCTCGGCCACTTCGGGCGGTAAGCAAGATTGCCGACTCATTGATACCCACATCAGTGGGATCCATGATTTCATAATTCTCACGATATTTCAAAACGCCGTCCTGGTGGATGCCCGAAGAGTGAGCAAACGCATTTCTGCCTACTATGGCTTTATTGGGTTGTACCGGCATATTCATTAATGTTGAAACCAACCTGCTTGTCTGATAAATTTTCTTTGTATTGATGCCGGTATCGATACCCAGTACTGCATAACGGCTTTTCAGTATCATCACCACCTCTTCGAGCGAAGTATTACCGGCACGTTCGCCTATTCCGTTAATGGTAACTTCAGCTTGACGCGCACCGTTCATTATGCCCGAAATGGTGTTGGCTGTAGCCATTCCCAGGTCGTTGTGGCAATGTGTTGATATGGTTGCTTTATGTATTCCTTTCACATTGTCAATAAGGTATTTTATTTTTTCCCCAAATTCATTGGGTAGCGTGTAACCGGTAGTGTCGGGTATATTTACAACCGTTGCCCCGGCTTTTATAACTGCTTCTACTACTTTTGCCAGATAAGAGTTTTCTGTCCTGCCGGCATCTTCAGCATAAAATTCTACATCTTCAACATATTTTTTAGCATATTTAACCGCTTCAACAGCCCTTTCAAGAATAGCATCGGGGTTAGAGTTTAATTTGTGGTAAATATGGAAATCGGAGGTGCCTATACCGGTATGTATGCGTCCTTTTTTTGCATATTTTAGCGATTCAGCAGCCACGTCGATATCTTTTTGAACTGCGCGGGTAAGGGCACAAATGGTTGGCCACGTAACCGCTTTTGATATTTCTACTACCGATTCGAAATCGCCGGGGCTGGAGATAGGAAATCCGGCTTCGATAACATCTACTCCCAGGTCTTGTAAAGTTTTAGCTACTTCAATTTTTTCAACGGTATTTAACTGGCAGCCGGGTACCTGCTCGCCATCGCGTAACGTTGTGTCGAAAATGTAAAGTTTGTCACTCATGATCTATCTTTTTTATTTACATTAAAAAAAGCCATCCTCTTTATTTTGAGAATGGCTTTTTCTATCCAGTTTTTTATAATCAACAATATACCACCCTCATTACTTCTTTTCCAGAAGAATAATACCAATAATGAGGCTTAGGATATATATGCTGAATACTGACTTCATATTTTTGTCTGCTTACGGTTTGTTGCAAATATGAAAATATTTTTTTAAAATGAAAATAAAATCATCCCTTTATTAATGAAAATTAATTTTCGGATTGATCTGCCTTTTTTTGTTTGTCTGTTACTTCCTTTTTTTTAGCCGCAGTTTTCTGTTCAAAAATATCATATTTAGAAAGGGGCCGAAGATAAATTTTCCAATCGAACCCTTTGAGTTTTTTGTCTTCTTCTGTTAAGTCTTTTAGAGGTTTTAACTGCCCTTCAGGTTTATTAAGAAATATTATTCGGTTTACTTCCCCATCTTTAAAGGTAATGGCAATTTTACTGCTTTCAGCCCTGTTTACACCAATAATATTTTCTTTTTCACGCGCATAATAAAGCGTTTCGCCATTGCCATCCACATCAATATTGGTTAATTTGCGGTTGGTAATAAATCCTGTCATTAGTTTTCCTTTAATCTGATCATACCTTCCCGAATCTTGTTTAGAAATGATAAAACTGTTGTGTATCATACGAAGTTCATCAGGTGCATCGGTGTATTGTTTCATTTCAATATAGTCTGCTGAAAGTTGGTGTATTTCAGACCAGATTACTGGGTTTGTATAAAGCTGAATGAGTGAATCGTGGGTGAAATAGGCCATTGAGTCGGCAATACCCTGGAGATTGGTTCTGAAAAACCGCACTTTGTAGTAAGCAGTTACAACTTTTTCGCCTTCAAGGGTGTCGGGTACCATTCGCAGTGTGTCGGCATGTAAAAAAAGCGTATCACTTTCGTTATAGTTCATATATACTGCCGAATCGGTAACTAGTGCCGTTCCAATGTTGTCGTTATATTCTGCCCACTGGCCGGTTATTATGGATTGGTTTTCGGTGTCGGTAATTATTACATTGCCGGTGGCGATACCGTTTTGGTTTTCTTTGTTGTATTGAATGTATTTGGCCGATATTCTTTGTGTTTCATTGCTTATTACGGGTTTTTTAAGTAGTTCAGCCTCACCGGTTACACTGTTGTACCAACCTTTTTCGGCATAAAGGGTATTGGCCGAGTCGCGTATTGTTGTGGGCCCCTGGATATTGATCACGCCTGTTTCGGTATTGTAATTTATCGTATCACTTTCGAGTGTAAACTTTTCATTTTCTCCTGTAACATCGCGATACAGATAAATAATATCGTTATTAATAAAGTACTTGCCTATGATGCTGGTAATGGTTGTAGTACTGTCCACAATCTTTCCTGAGTCATCGTAATAACTAATGTTTTGCTCAATATCGTAGTCGAGGGTATCGGTGTAAATGGTTGTTGATTTGTTTTTCAGAACTACGTTCCCCCAGGCACGGGCAAAATTTTTGTCGCCATCGTACATTACCGCATCGGAATAAAGATGGAGTGTATCTCCTTGTTTGATATGAACGTGGCCAAAAGCATCTACCTGATTATTGGTTGAGTAGGTGTAGGCGGTGTCGCACCACATCAGTATTTCTTTATGTTTGATTAAGACAGAATCCACAAGGCGTGTAGCATTGGGGCCAATCTGCTCACTGGCTTCCCATACACCTGCCTGCAATATTTCCACCATTTTTTTTTCCTGAGCCGTTATCAGCATAGTGGAAAAAAGCAAAAGTAAAGGCAGTAGTGCCTTCTGGCAGCCTGAAAAGAAAATAATATTGAAAATACCTTTTCGCATTAAAGCAGTTTATCGATAATAAAATCAACGGAAATATTTTCGGCTTCGGCCTTGTAATTTTTTATGATGCGGTGGCGCAAGATGGAAGGCGCAATGGCTTTCACATCTTCAATATCAGGTGAATATTTTCCATGAAGAGCAGCATGTGTTTTTGCTCCAATAACCAGGTATTGCGAAGCCCTGGGCCCCGCACCCCATTTAAGGTACTGGTTGGCTGTTTCGTCTGCCAGTTCGTTGCCTGGCCGGGTTTTGGCTGCCAGTTTTACGGCATATTGAAGCACATTGTCGTTGATGGGTACCTTGCGAATCAGATCCTGAAAATAAATGATTTCTTCGCCCGATATTATTGGCTTCAATTTTATATCAAAAGAGGAAGTTGTGTTTTTTACGATTACCAGTTCGTCGGTGTATTTAGGATAGTCGAGCCAAACAGAGAACATAAATCTGTCGAGTTGAGCTTCGGGTAGTGGGTAAGTTCCTTCCTGTTCAATTGGGTTTTGTGTTGCCAGCACGAAAAATGGATTGCCAAGTTGAAAATGCTGTCCGGCTGTTGTTACTGCCCTTTCCTGCATGGCCTCAAGTAGAGCCGACTGCGTTTTTGGTGGCGTACGGTTAATTTCATCTGCCAAAACAATATTGGCAAATAATGGTCCTTCTATAAACCTGAATTGACGTTCGTTGTCGAGTATTTCTGTCCCGATAATATCTGAAGGCATCAGGTCGGGGGTGAATTGTATGCGGTTGTATTTTAAACCCAGAATTTGGGCTATTGTGGTTACCAGTAATGTTTTTGCCAGTCCTGGTACACCGATAAGCAATACGTGTCCTTTGCTAAAAAGGGAAATAAGTACCTGAGTGATCACTTCGTCCTGGCCGTAGATAACCTGTGTTATTTCCGATTTTAACTCTTTGTACTTGTCGCGTAATGCATCAAGCGCTTCAACGTCATTTTTAAAGTTCATATATATTTAGTTTGAGTAACAGGTATCAGGTTATTTCATCCAGTTTTTGAAATGAAAGTTGCAATTGGCGTAAGTAGGATCAATTCTTATGTAAGTATCACCTTGCTTGTCGGCCACCCATTCATTAAAAACATCTTCTTTTTTCTTTTGAAGGTAAGCATCGGCAAGAATCTGATAGTCATTCTGCAGGTTGGCTTTGTGGCTATCAATTCTTTTTACCAATTTTATAATTTTAAATACAGTTTGTTGATTTTCCTGAACGATTGTCTCAAATGGTTTTGATATTTCGTTGGTTTCCATTTCTGTAATAACCTTACTTACATCGGGGTCTAGTTCGTCTGTCGAAAATTTGGTGGACATACTGGCAGGGTTGGTTACCATTCCGCCGCTGTTTCTTGAGTTTTTATCCGATGAAAACATCATTGCTGCCTGTTCAAAAGAGATTTCGTTGTTACGGATAATTCTTGCCAGGCTGTCGAGCCTGTTAAAAGCTTCCTCTTTTGCTTCGATGGTAACTTTGGGTTTTATCAGAATATGGCGGGTGTTTACTTTTTCACCTTTTCTGTCGACAAGTTGGATGATGTGGTATCCGAAAGCACTTTTAACCACGTTCGACACTTTATCACCTTTAAGGTTAAATGCAACCGATGCATAGGCCGGGTCAAGTTCTGCGCGGCCCATATATCCTATTACACCACCGTCTTTTGCTGAAGGGCCTTCGGAATAGAGCACTGCCATGGTAGAGAAACTGGCACCATCTTCAATACGTTGTTTTAGTTCCCTCAGCCTTGCTTTAACACGGTTTTCTTCCTCCAGGTCAATTTTGGGCTGAATAGTAATTTGGTGGTATTCATACTGCGTTGGTATGGTAGGAATTTCATCTTTCGGCATATTGCGGTAATATAACCTAACTTCGGCAGGTGTTACTTCAACATCTTGTATAATTTTACTCCGCATTTTCTGGCTGAGAAGCTGGTTTTTAATATTTTCCTGCATCTCTGCTTTTATCTCGACAATAGATTTGTTAAAATAGTCTTCTACTGCTTTTTCAGAACCCATATATGCAACATAACGCTGTAACTGGTAATCCATTTGCTGGTTTACCTCGTTGGGTGTTACATCTATTAGGGTATCCAGTTCGGCTTCTGCGACCAAAAGCTTATCAACAAGAAAATTCTCCAGTATTTCACATTTCATGTCGCCTTCTGAAGTAAAACCTTGCGCTTGTTGTTCTATATTCATCTTTTCGATATCACTTTTAAGCACAATATTGGCGCCCACAACAGCTACAATTTGGTCGACCACTTTGTCCTGGCTCATTGCCAGAGTGCTAATGCATAAGACTATAGCTGCTACTATAGTTATTTTAAATGTCTTTATCGTCATAAAAATTAATTTTTCTATTTGTCTAAATTGTGAATGGTAAACTTATTTTTACGTATTCCTTCTCTGTAAACGTTGTTTTCAATGTCTTTTAGAAACTTTATTTTCCTTTGGTTGAGAATCAGGCTTCGAATGTTATTAGCCACAAATTCTTCAGGAGCCAGACTGTTTTTCAACCTATAATCCTGAATATTTACAAGATAGTAATAGTTTAAATCTTTCGCTTCTATTGGTTTTTTTGCGGTTATTAATTTTTTTGCATCTCCTAAGTCGGGGGGCAGGTTTTTCATTATGATTTCAAAATTTACCCACTGGTCGAGGTAAATGTCGAAACCTCTGGCATATTGGAGGCAGTACTCTCGAAGTTCTGCCAGACCTTCTTCTGAAGTGTTTTCTGCCATTTGTTTTAACTTCTCCGGATTGGCAACTTCAAGAGGAATTTTTAAATAAATTGCCTTTACAATATGGGTTACAAGGTTAAAATTCTCTGGGTGTTCGTTGTAGTACTCTTCGATTTGTTGTTTTGTGACCACGGTATCCATACGTTGTTTCATCAACTCATTTTTATATTTATAAATGATTAGAGAGTTGCGGTATTCGAAGAGTTCTTTGGTTACATTTTTTTGTTCAGGGGTTAAGTTCTCATTGGCTTTTTGAATTAGAAGTTCCTGCTTTACCCATTTTTTTATGTAGTCGTCGGCAATAATTGCACTGTCGCTGTCACTTAAATCTGACGTAGTAATTTTTTTAAGTTCGCTAAGCATCAACTTGTTTTCACCTACCCGTGCTACTACAACATCAGTGTTGGCATTTTTTCTTGAGCATTGCGGAATAAGCCACATGAATGCAGCAAAAATGAGGTATTTAAGCGTATTATTTAACACTTTCAACGGTTTTTAGTAATTTCCTGTTTACTTTAATACGATGCTTTTTGCGAAGTTCTTTTATCCATTCTTCTTCTATAAATTTCTGATAATCTGATACATATAGGCCGTATGCGTCTTTCAGTGTTTTGGGCTCAGGTGGTATAAGGTTACCCCGTACGAATGTGGTTTCACTTTCAAATTTGTCAGGTGCAGGCTGGTTCCATACATAGTAATCAACAACAGCATTATTTCCTTTTTCCCAGGCTCCTTCTTTTATGGTTATCCTTTCAAAGGTTCCATTAATCCGGTCTTTTATCTCTTCAACGGGCATATCTTCAGCAAAATAATTCTCTGCTTCCTCGCGTGTTGCAACGTCAATGCACTTAATTACAAGGCCTTTAAAGCGTTCTTCCCACTTGTAATTTTTTTTGTTGCGCTCGTAAAATTTTTGCAGTCCAACTGAATCGGAAGAGGCAAAATTCCATATTTTTTCTTCTGAAATGTTGAAAAGCAAAATCCCGTTGTGGTATTCCTGTAATAAGTACCTGAATTCCGGGTATTTTTTTTCAAGGTTTGCATCTTCCCAGCTAATCATCTCGTCATCTGTCCATTGCTGATAAAATGTCAAATAGCTACCTTCTTTAATATTTTTTGATGCAAGATAGTTGTTAAAGTCGTTTAAAGTAAAGTTTTTACTATCGATGGAAAATAAAGTAACATTTCCTTTCTCAATATTATCTTCAACGTTTCTATTTTTTAGGATTTCCATTCCCTGTTGATTTTCTGAAAAACCATAAGCTTTTTTTAGTTTGTCAACAAAAGCCTTTTTTTCGGAAAGTCTACGTTGCGGGTTACTTTTAATCCTGTTTTCAATTTCATTTTTTGCCAGTTCAAACGACGGTACAGGCCTGTGCGAAATACGTTTCAGGATATGATATCCGAATGGTGATTCAATGGGTTTTGTAATATCGCCATCGTTTTCGAGGGCAAAAGCCGGGCCACCTATTTCGGGTATTATTCTTGCGGCGGTAAACCAGGGCATAATACCTCCTTGTTCGGCAGAACGTTTGTCGTCTGATGTGGCTCTTGCCAAAACGGAAAAGTCAGCGCCGTTTTTCAATTCTGTATAAATGGAATCAATGGTTAACTTCAACTTGTTTTTTACTTCAGGTGTCATTCCCTTCGGAAACATTTTAATTATGTGGGCGACCTGTATTTCGCCTTTATTATCGCGAATATCGTGTACCTGAATGATGTGGTAACCAAACGAGGTGCGGACGGGTTGCGATATTTGGCCTACTGGAGTATTAAAAGCCATATTTTCAAAAGGTACAACCATTTGAAATGCAGTGAAATAACCTAGTTTTCCCTTGTTTATTTTAGCTGAAGGATCTTCAGAATGTGCTATGGCTGCCTCAGCAAAATTTTTCCCGTTTAAGATTTCACTACGTATTTTTGTTATTTTATCCAATACTTTCTGCTCCTGTTCGGGTGTAGCGCTTTTGTCAACCGTTAATAGAATATGACTTGCGCTCACTTCCTTTGTCATACGGTCGTAAAGCTCCTCAACCAGTTTCTCATCAAATGAAATATCTGTTAAATAAGGTGCTGCCAGTTCATCGCGATATCCCTTAAGTTCATTAATGAATGATGCGCTGGTGTCCATTTTAAGGTCTTCTGCTTCTATGACTTTTAGTTTGTAATTGATAAAAAGGTCAAGGTATTCTTCTGGTGATTTCTTATCAGAATTATTATATAAGTTGCTGTTGTTTTTTTTGTAAATATGTTCAAATTCCGCTTTGGATATTTTGTTATTATCGATGGTAATCAACGTTTCATCGTCCTGTGCAATTGCTGATATTGTAATCAGAAGTTGAATAGAAAGTAAATAAATTATACGTTTCATTTTTAATAATAAGTTTTAATACAATCTGTTAACATGGTCTGCATGTTAATTATTGTCTTAAATTCATAAAAAATAGGTCAATAGTAAGTTTAGTTATTTATTGCCTCGTGCTGTAGTTTGGAGCTTCGCGGGTGATGGTTACATCATGAGGATGGCTTTCCTGCACTCCGGCGTTTGATATTCGGGTAAATTTTGCTTTCTGCAATTGTTCGATGTTGGTTGCGCCGCAGTAACCCATGCCTGCACGCAGCCCACCGATAAGCTGGTATAGCAATTCGTAAAGTGTTCCTTTATATGGCACACGGGCTGCTATTCCTTCTGGCACAAGCTTTTTTATATCTTGTTCCATATCCTGGAAATAGCGATCCTTCGAACCTTTCTGCATGGCTTCAATGGAACCCATTCCACGGTAGGATTTAAATTTCCTTCCCTGAAATAAGATGGTCTCTCCCGGTGATTCTTCCACACCTGCAAATAAACCTCCGGCCATGATTGAATGTGCTCCTGCGGCCAGGGCTTTTACGATGTCGCCGGAGTATCTTATTCCGCCATCAGCAATTACAGGTACACCAGAGCCATTTATTGCTTTTGAAACGCTGTAAATGGCCGAAAGTTGTGGAATGCCCACGCCGGCAACCACACGTGTTGTACAAATAGAGCCGGGGCCAATGCCAACCTTGACGGCATTAGCGCCTGCCTTTACAAGATCTTTGGCAGCCTCAGCCATACCAATGTTTCCGGCAACTATATCTTTCTCCGGGTATTTCGATTTTATTTTCTTCAGCAATTCCAAAACGCCTTTAGAGTGGCCATGGGCGGTATCAATTACCAGTGCATCAACCTGTGCTTTTATCAGCTCGTCAACACGATCCATCGTGTCTGCGGCAATTCCAATTCCTGCAGCCACCCGCAACCGGCCCTTTTCATCTTTGCATGCATTGGGCTTGTCTTTTGCCTTGGTAATATCTTTATAAGTTACCAAACCAATGAGTTTGTTATGTTTGTCGACAACAGGAAGCTTCTCAATTTTATATTTCTGAAGAATGTCTGCAGCTTTTTCAAGATCAGTCGATTCTGTTGTATAAATCAGGTTCTTTGAAGTCATAACCTCTTTGATAGGCCTGTTGAGATTACGTTCGAAGCGAAGATCGCGGTTGGTAACAATGCCCACTAAAATACCGTTATTGTCAACTACAGGAACACCGCCAATCTTGAAATTGGCCATAATGTTCAAAGCATCATTGACTTTTTTCTCCGGAGTAATGGTAATGGGGTCATAAATCATTCCGTTTTCGGCCCTCTTTACTGTAGTTACCTGGTGTGCCTGGTTTTCTATATCCATGTTTTTATGGATAACGCCTATTCCCCCTTCACGGGCTATGGCAATGGCCATTTTTGATTCAGTTACCGTATCCATGGCGGCGGTAACAACAGGTGTATTGATAGAAATGGTTTGGGTGAACTTGGAAGTCAGGTCAACTTCGCGGGGTAATATCTGAGAGTATGCAGGTAAAAGCAATACATCGTCAAACGTTAAACCTTCAAATTCCACTTTGTCAATCAGAAATGACATGTTATTCAGTTTTAAGCGTTTTTAATTAAGGGGCAAAACTACAAAAAAATAGCAGACCGAAAGCGAATATTTAACCTTGGAAGCCGATTTATCCAATAAAAATTGTTAAACCACGAAAATGATTTCTTAATTTGTATTAACAGAGTGCAAACAGCCTTATATGGATATATTTTCGCAAATACTTACACGTTACTGGGGGTATGCTTCTTTTCGCCCATTGCAACGGGAAATAATAGAATCTGTTGCAAAGGGAAAAGATACGCTGGGGCTGATGCCTACCGGGGGTGGAAAATCAGTCACTTTTCAAGTGTATTCACTCTCACGTCCGGGAATTTGTATTGTTATTACGCCTCTTATTGCGCTGATGAAAGATCAGGTGGAGAAATTAAAGTCACTGAATATTAAGGCATTGGCTGTACATAGTGGCATGTCGGGGATAGAGATGAAGGTAGCTGTGGATAATGCGGTGTGGGGAGATTACAAATTTCTGTACGTTTCGCCGGAGAGGTTACAATCGGAACGGTTTGTAGAAAGGCTGACACAGATGCAGGTTAATCTTATTGTTATTGACGAGGCGCATTGCATCTCTCAATGGGGTTACGATTTCAGGCCAAGTTACCTGAATATTGCCGAAATAAGAAAAATTGTTCCGGAAGTACCTGTACTTGCGTTAACGGCAACAGCTACAGATCGTGTTGTGGATGATATTCAGGATAAACTGAATTTTAAAAAGAGAAATGTTTTAAAAGTGTCTTTTCAGCGCAATAACCTTGAGTACATTGTAAGGCAGGTGGAGGACAAAACGGGTTATCTTCTCCGTACACTTAAAAAAACGAAAGGGTCGGGAATAGTATATGCCAGAAGCCGCAAAAAGACAAGGGAGATAGCTCTTGAACTGAAAAAAAACGGTATCAGTGCCGATTTTTATCATGCCGGCTTGAACAATAGGGTGAGGAGCGAAAAGCAGGACAGGTGGATTGCCGGAAAAGTAAGGGTTATAGTGGCTACCAACGCCTTTGGAATGGGTATTGACAAGCCTGATGTGCGTTTTGTAGTGCATTATCATCCGCCTGAATCGTTGGAAGCCTATTTTCAGGAAGCTGGGCGCGCCGGGCGTGACGGAAAACGTGCTGTTGCAGCAATGCTTTATAATACAACCGATAAGGCACGATTAAAATCGCAGGTGGCAAAAGCTTTTCCGGAAGTTGCTGAAATAAAAAGGGTTTACCACTCGCTTTGCAACTACCTGAAAGTGGCAGAAGGCTTTGGCAATTTGCAAAGTTATGCGTTTAGTGTTCCGCCATTTGCACAGGCTTTTAAGTTGGGCCAGGCCAAAGTGTATAACAGCCTGAAAATTTTGCAGCGCGAAGGTTACCTGGAGTTTACCGAAGAGGTAGACCAGTTATCGCGTATATATTTTATGGTTTCGCGTGACGACCTCTATCGTTTTCAGGTTGAAAATACTGATTTTGACGATTTTATAAAGCTTATTTTACGCTCTTATACGGGCCTGTTTAGTGGTTATGTAAATATTGATGAAGACTTACTTGCGTCACGAGCAGGCATCGACAGAGATATTATTTATCAGTACTTGAAACTTCTCAGGAGGCATAAGATTATTGACTATGTTCCGCAGAATAGCTCACCTTTTATCTATTTTACCAAAGAACGCCTACCCATTGCAAGGTTAAAAATATCGAAAGAGAATTACGATGTGCGAAAAACAGATATGCGCAGACGCATTGATGCTGTTATTCATTATGTTACAAGCACAATACGATGCAGGAGCCAGATGCTGTTGGATTATTTCGGCGAAAAAGATGCTCCGCCCTGCGGTACCTGCGATGTATGCAAGTCGCTTTCGGCGATGTTGCTGACAACTTTTGAATTCGAAAACATTTCAAAAACTATTGAAAAACTGCTCGAAAAGCCATTGACCTACGAAAAACTACTGTTAAAGCTAAAAGGTGACCAGCAAAAAATGCGACAGGTAATTAAATGGCTGTCAGACAACGGTAAAATTATTTATCGTATTGATAATCAATTGGAATGGAATAATAGTTAGCCGGAATTTGAGGGACTCCTTTAGTTTTGTAAATAAGGTGTATAAATTTTTTGAGAAATATATCTGTCAAATCGTCAGGCATAGCGCTTGGCATATTGTTTGACATTTGCCGGGCGAAAAGAATAAATCATTATAAAAATATATAAAAATGCAAACAGGAAAAATAGGGGTTACCAGTGAGAACCTGTTCCCCATTATTAAAAAATTTTTGTATTCCGATCATGACATTTTTCTCAGGGAGATTGTTTCTAATGCAGTTGATGCTACCCAAAAGCTGAAGACTCTTACAGCAAAAGGAGAGTATTCAGGCAATGTGTCTGCTGAAAAAGTAGTTGTAAAACTCGACAAAAAGGCAAAAACCATTACTGTGTCGGACAACGGAATTGGGATGACTGCCGAAGAAATTGAAAAGTACATTAACCAGATTGCTTTTTCAGGCGCTAACGATTTCCTCGAAAAGTATAAAAACGATGCTAACGCTATTATTGGCCACTTTGGTTTGGGATTTTACAGCTCGTTTATGGTTTCAGAAAAAGTTGAGATTGTTACCAAATCATACCAGGAAGGAGCAAAGGCTGTTAAGTGGAGTTGCGATGGCACACCTGAATATTCAATAGAAGATGTTGAAAAAGAGAATATTGGAACAGACATAATAATGTACGTCAGCGAAGAAGAAAAATTGTTCCTTGATGAAAATAAAATTGCTGATATACTGGAAAAATACTGCCGTTTTCTGCCTGTCCCGGTCTATTTTGGGAAGAAAAAGGAGTGGAAAGAGGGCAAGGAGGTGGAAACTTCCGAGGATAACCAAATCAATGAAACATCGCCTGCATGGACAAAAGTGCCTGCTGATTTAAAAGAAGAAGATTACAAAAATTTTTATCACAGGCTTTACCCAATGGCAGACGATCCGCTTTTTTATATTCACCTGAATGTGGATTACCCGTTTAACCTGACCGGTATTTTGTATTTCCCGAAAATAAAAAGCAATTTCGAAGTTCAAAAAAATAAAATTCAGCTTTATAGTAACCAGGTGTTTGTTACCGACTCTGTTGAAGGTATTGTTCCAGAGTTTCTTACCCTTTTACACGGCGTAATCGATTCACCGGATATACCGTTAAACGTATCGCGTTCGTACCTGCAAAGCGACTCTAATGTTAAAAAAATTAGCAGCCACATTAACAAAAAGGTGGCGGATCGCCTTAACCAGATTTTTAAGGACAACAGAACTGAATTCGAAAAGAAATGGGACGATCTGAAGATTTTTATTGAATATGGCATGCTCTCCGAAGAGAAATTTTACGACCGTGCCATGAACTTTTTCTTATTCAAAAATACCGAAGGGAAATATTTTACTTTCGAAGAGTATGAAAAGCTGATTAAAGAAAGCCAGACTGATAAGGATAAGAACCTCATTTACTTATATTCTACCAATGTTGAAGAGCAATTTACTTTTGTTGAAGCTGCGAGAAACAAAGGTTACGATGTTTTGGTGCTGGACGATGTGCTTACACCTCATCTCATCAATAAATTTGAGCAAAAGTTTTCTGACAAGCGTTTTGTGCGTGTTGATTCGGATGTAACAGACAACCTGATTAAAAAAGATGACACCACCACTGAACTTACATGGGAGGAAAAGCAGGAACTTTCACCAGTTTTCCAGGCAGTTACGCCTGAGGGTAAAGATGTTTCGTTTATTGTTGATTTTCAGGGTTTGGGTGAAGACAACCAACCGATGGTAATTACCCGCAGTGAGTTTATGCGCCGGATGAAGGACATGAGCGCGATGCAAGGTGGAATGGGTTTTTATGGCGAAATGCCTGAAAACCTTAACCTTGTAGTTAATGTGGATCATCCGCTGGTGAAAAAGGTGTTAGATGCAAAAACCAAAAAACTAGGGAAGAAGCTGGATAAAATAAATGCTGACATTGAAGCGAAAAAAGCCGAAGTGAAGGCACTGGAAGATGCCAAAAAAGATAAAAAAGAGGAAGAGGTTCCACAGGCTGACAAAGAGAAACTGGACACAGTAAACAAGGACTTGGTGAAAATGGAAGAAGAAAAGCGCATTAGCCTTGCTGATTTTGGCAAAAGTAATAAGCTGGCTAAACAAATGGTTGATCTCGCTTTGCTGGCAAATGGAATGTTAAAAGGGGAAGACCTTGATAAATTTGTGAAACGCAGTGTGGAACTTATAAAATAAATAAGGTAGTTAAATAACTTTAATTATAGTTTGTTGTTGCTTCTTTCGAAGCAGTTAAAAAAAGAACCGTTCTTTTAAGAGAATGGTTCTTTTTATTTTTGGGGATGAAATTACTTGTCTTTTTTACTCTTTACCATCTGCAAAATTCTGTAAATAAGCAAAATTTGGGGTAAGTTTTCCGTTTTTGGTAATGGAAGCCCGCTTAATTATTCCATTGGTATCATTGCCAAACAGGCTGGGAAAAACTTTGACAATCAGGTTGCGTCCAAAATCTTCGGAAGCATCTTTAGGTAGTTCATTGGGCAAGTTGTCAACAGCTTGTACGGTAATATTATTTTCTGACGTAAAAGCAGGTTCCAGCCTTTCTGTTTCAGGGTTATAATCGTAAAAAGGTTTGCTAATGGTTGCTGCTTTTTTTGTGGATGGTATTGAACCTTCAATGTCGCAGGTAATATCAGAAATGACACTTATCCTAAAGTCGTCTTTTTTCATATCTTCTGTAGTAAAAAGAACTGGTGATTTAGGATCCCAATAGGCTGCAGCAATAAGCAGGTCGGTAGTTTTGGCAAAAGGCAGAAAACTACTTTCATACATATCAGGATGGTTATAAAAGTGCATTAGGTCAAATTCTGAGAAATCTCTTCTGTGCACATAGTGCTCTGGCAAAAACTGCGTGTAAATTGGTTTTTTGTAGGTTTTTGAGATATATTCTAAAGGCTTTACACTTTTTATTGCCATGTTAGCCATTATTTCCAGAGCTCCCTTGGCCACGCGCCCGTTACCTGTTATTGCTATTTTTACAGGCGGTAATTCTATTCTGTCCAATTCTTCATACATTTCTTTCAGGCCGGAACATTGGTGGGCAGGTTTTAACCGGAAAAGATTCTTTTTTATACCCAAAGCCCGCAATCCGCTGTAAGCGCCAACCAGGCCCGCAAAACGGCCAAAACCAATAATACGAAACCCATTTTTGTCTGTAAGTGTTTCGTAATCTATTAGTTGTATGTTCTTTTCAAGTGCTTTCTGTAGCAATTTCCGGTTATAAGGTTGCTTTTTAATGGTATGCGAAAAGAAAAGGTAGGTTGTTTTTTCAATAAAATCTTCAACGGGTACCTCTTTAACACCTAATAACACATCGCATCCCGAAATATCTTCGTCCACTGTAATGCCCTTTTTACGGTATTCATCATCACTAAAACACCTTTTCATGCTGGGTTGCACAACAATTGTTATACCGGGAAATTTTTGTTGAACTTCAATGCATTGATCTGGTGTTAATGGAACGCGTTTATCAGGTGGGGTTTTGCCTTCGCGGAGTATGCCAACTTTCATATCAGAATAAAAATTTTAACGGTTGTTAATGAAACTCACTTCTCCTTATACGGAGATTTTCTTTTTCATGCTCGTTTCATTTTAAATTCATTTAAAGGCTAAAGATAACCATTATGAATAAACACAACAATTTTATGGGGAATCATCCGGGGCGAAATTTTTTAAATACGCGATACTTGTTTGAGGTGTTGTTTAAAATATTTTAAGCAAAACGGCAAAAATTTTAAATACAAAATAGAATCATTCTAATTGAGAATATTACAATATTTGCAATAATAAAAAAGATAGTTGGGATGAAGTGGTTGTTGGTTATTGCATCTGGAGTGATTGTTTTAAGCTCTTGTATTCAAAAACGGGCAGATAAAAATATTGAAAGCGAATATGCCGGCTCGGAGAGTTGCAGGCAGTGTCATCAGCGTTTTTATGAGCTTTGGTCGCCATCACACCATGGAAAAGCCATGCAGCCTGTAGATGCAGGTTTTGTAGGATCTTCAGGTATTCCCGGAAGCGACTTTTTTGCTCTCGAAGGGAAGAAATATCGGATAGATATAGGCAATTCATCCATAACAATGGTTGAAACGGATGGCGACACAGAAAAACAGTATGATGTGGTTTGGGCTTTGGGTGGTAAAAATGTTTATTATTTTCTTACCCCCATGGAGAAAGGCAAGTTGCAGACCATACCACTGGCCTATGATGTTAACCGGAGAATGTGGTACAATAATCCAGAGTCGGCGGTGCGTCATTTCCCTTCGGGAACTCCCGATGAGGCTTTGTCCTGGAAAGACCGTATGTACACGTTCAATACTTCGTGTTATAGCTGCCATGTGAGCCAGTTGAGTAATAACTTCGACCTTGCCACCGATTCTTACAATTCGGAATGGAAAGAACCCGGCATCAATTGTGAAACATGCCACGGACCAAGTGCTGAACATATAAAAGCAGCATTGGAGGCTGAGCGAAAAAACAAACCATTGCACGATTTGAAAATTATTATAACCGGCACTTTTACTTCTGCTCAACACAATTCCTCATGTGCGCCATGCCATGCAAAAATGAATCCCATTACCTCTTCTTTTATGCCTGGCGACCGCTATTTCGACCATTTTGACCTTACGGGGCTTGAAAACAGCGATTTTTATCCTGACGGGCGCGACTTGGGTGAGAATTATACTTACACTGGCTGGATGATGAATAAATGTAACCAGTCGGGGCAGTTGCACTGTGTAGTATGCCATACTTCCAGTGGCCGCAACCGCTTTAAAGACAACCCTAATGATGCCTGTAAAAAATGCCACGAAGACAAAGTGGTAAACGTTGTGGAACACTCAGGCCATAAAGCCGGTAGTATCGGGTCGGTATGTGTTAACTGCCATATGCCTAAAACCGAATTTGGCAAAATGGTACGCAGCGACCATTCATTCAGGCCTCCCATGCCCGAAGCAACCATTATGTTTGGTTCGCCCAATGCCTGTAACCTTTGCCATACCGATAAATCACCTGAATGGGCAAACCGCATTGTAAAAGCACGTGAAAACGGTAATTATCAGGAAGAAACACTACGATGGGCGGGGGTGTTGAACGAAGTACGATCCGGAAACTGGAAAAACCTTGATAAGGTTCTGGATTATATTCGTGAGGAAAAGCTGAATGAACTGGTAATAGCTTCATTTATAAGGTTATTAAATGCTACAAGTGATGAACATAAGTGGCCGGTTTTAATCGGTGCGCTCAAAAGTGAGTCGCCAATAGTACGTTCTTCTGCTGCCAGTGGCTTGATGGAAAATACTTCGGACGAAGCCAAACGGGCATTGTTGGAAGCTTGTAACGATGATTTCCGGTTGGTAAGGATTGCTGCGGCAGCTTCGCTGGCTGCCTTTCAGCCAGGCGGTTTTACAGAAAGCGAAAAGCAGTTGCTTGCAAAGGCTACCGAAGAGTATATGAACTCCATTGTTACCCGTCCTGATGATTGGAGCTCCCACTATAACCTTGGCATTTTTTATCAGAATCAGGGCGATGTTGAAAAAGCGCTTGATGCTTATGAAAAATCGGCAAAACTATACCCGGAGGCGCTGATACCGCTCATTAACAGCAGTGTACTTTATTCGTATATTGGCAATGTGGTAAAAGCAGAAGAGAACTTGAAAAAAGTGGTAGCCATTGATCCGGATAACGAAGCAGCCAACCTGAATTTGGGGTTGTTGCTGGCAGAGCAGGGCAAAACCGATGAAGCTGCCGTTGCGCTGAAAAAAGTGCTGGAAGCTAATCCAAAACAGGCGGTTGCTGCTTATAACCTGAGTGTAATAAGTGCAAAAAAGAGCATTAACGATGCTATTCGATATGCAAAATCAGCAATGGAAGCTAATCCTGAAGAGCCAAAGTATGCTTATACACTTGCTTTTTATCAATATCAGGATAATAGAAAGGCTGAAGCGATAAAAACCTTAAAATCAATAGTAAAAAAACATCCGGAGTATATAACTGCCACAGGTTTTTTAGCAGATATTTATTTACGCGACAACAATATTCAGCAAGCCATATCGGTATACGAAAATGCTTTGAAAAGTGAAAAATTGTCAGCGCAGGACAGGGTAGGAGTAGAACAGATGTTAACAGCGCTGAAAAGCTCGAGGCAATAAAAATCATATCTTTTAATTGTTACCAAAGAAAGCTTTACTATCTATTTTAGTGTATTCGGTTTTGGCGTGTAATAGTTTGATAATCAAATATTTTTGATTTGTTCTTGCAGAAATAGAAATTATCGAGAGAGTCGATATGATTTTAAATGCAGATTTGGTATTGATAAAGAATTTGTAGAAATTTGATTGCAAGTTATGCATTACAGAAGTGGGTAAGAAAGAAGATATGCCTCTAAATGTATAACATAATCGATGCATTTTAGAGCATAAAAAAACGAAATGATATTATTAAATGTAAGCTTTGGAATTTACGCTCTCCTTCCGCAAGGTTGGATATTTATGATAGTAATAATCTTAATTGAATGCTTAGGGTTAAGCTATATTTTAAATAAAAGGTGGTTTGATAAAAAAGCTTATAAAACGGCCATTTTATCCAATCTAATTAGCGGGATAATTGGTTTTATCGGATCAATGATTTTAAATGGAGGTTGGTGGTTAGTGGTTTGGTTCCCTTGGGTTAGCAACAATGAAGTAAATGGAACAGAAGAATTTAAATGGTTAGCAGTTTTTTATGGCATTGCTTTCGCATTGACACTACTGATTGAAGGACTTGTGAATTACTTAATGTTGAAAAAAGACTATCATAAATCCAAAGTTATTAGGACAACATTAATTGTAAATATCATTAGCTATACAATTGGTTCTTTAGCTATGTACTCATATAGTTTCTAAAAAGCATAAGTTAAAAAACAAAATATAAAAATGTGGATCAGAGCAAACCTGAAAGTTCTTAACTTTCCTTACCTGTTCAACTAAATTAACTTTTTATATTTATGGATATTAATGAGACTATTAACAAATTAAACCGCACAACACGCTTATTGTAATAATTCGAATTTTAAAAACCGATAGCGCAATAGTAGCGGTAAGTAAAAACAGTTTATGAAAAGAATCTTCCTTTTAAGTTTAATTTTTGTTGTCGGTTTTTGGGGTCAAATAAATGCCGGAGAACAACAAAAACCAAGAGTTATTGTAATGACCGACGGAGAAGTTGACGACCGGTGCTCCATGGTCAGGTTTCTTTTGTCAACAAACGAAGTTGAGTTGGTTGCCATTATTCAAACCAATTCGTTTTTTCAGCAAAATGGCTGGAGTTCAGTAAAATGGCTCGATGAACAAATTGACGCTTACGAAATGGTTTATCCTAACCTGGTTGTACACGATTCCTGTTTTCCCACTGCCGATATTATTCGAAGCAAGGTTTATGTAGGTGACGAAGACTCTTTGCACCTTGTTGTTAGCAACAATTTTGCACCGCGCGTTCCGGGCACGGAGCCTGTTATTGATCCTTCGGGCTGGGCTGACACAAAGGGGTCTGACAAAATTGTTGAGGTGTTACTGGAAGAGGACCCCCGGCCGGTTTACATACAGGCATGGGGTGGGGGAAATACTGCTGCACGAGCTTTTTTTAAACTGAAAAGCCAATACCCTGATGACTATGCCCGGGCCATTTCTAAAGTGGTTATGTATAATATCTGGTACCAAGATGGTGCCGGCAACTACATAGAAAAGTACCATCCCGGAGTGAAGATGCTGGTTTCTCGTTATTTTAACGGAACATGGGACTATGGAAGCATGGCATTTACCCATACTTTTGTTCTAAATGATGTAAAAAATAATCATGGGCCACTTGGTGCACTTTATGCACAGGATTATATCAGCGAAGGAGATTCCCCCGCATTTTTATTCACCCTGGGCAATGGCTTACGGGGGTTTGAAGACCCCACATGGGGAAGCTGGGGTGGTAGGTTTTATAAAATGGAAGGTTCTGAAAATGTTTACCGCGATATTGACAAAGGTTCCTATCTGCGATGGATTGAATATGCCAACAGGGATTTTAAAACCAAACTCGACTGGTGTGTGGCCGAAAAGTTCTCTGAAGCCAATCATCGTCCTGTTATCCGTGTGGCAGGTGATCTGAATCGGACAGTAAGTTCAGGAGAACATGTGGTGTTGGAGGCTTCTGTAAGCGATCCGGATGATCCCAACATTGACAAACTTTGGAGTCAATATGCTGTGCTCTATGCCCAGGCAGGATTGACAAAAGACGATTTTATCAATAATGTAAAAAACTGGCCTAAAACCAAGTCTTCGTGGTGGCAATATAAAGATGCCGGAACATACGATAAGATGATTAAGATTAAAAGTATGGCTGACAGTAAAGCAGAGTTCGTTGCGCCGGTTGTAGATACTCCGCAAACAATTCACATTATTCTTGAAGTAAAAGATAATGGCGCACCAGCCCTCACATCATTTGCAAGGTTTGTGATAAATGTTTTGCCTCAGGTAAAAGAGTAAGTTTATCTGGGTTAACTATTCTTGCTGAAAATACAAATAACGGGATAAGTTTTAAATTTCGAACTGCTTTTACTTATGTTTCAGTACATTGCCTTGTTTGAATATAATTTACCCTGTTTGAGCGTAACGATCGTATAATTCTGTCGGTTAGTTTGAAAGATTCGGGTGTGTTGTAATTTTTACTTTGATAGGAGAAAGCTGTTTTGACCGCTCGAATATACTTTTTGCACTTTTTGCAATTGAGTGAACCAAAGGTAGCCTTCTACATTTTTGTAGCCCGCTTCTTGCAGTAATTGTGCGTATTTCTGAACCTGTTTTTCATACTTTCCCGGAGTTAGCTCACCGGTTTTATAATCTACCACAATAGCATTTTCTCCGGAAACCATAATTCTGTCGGGGCGAACCAAAACCTCTTTTTTCAAAAGATTGCGTTCGTTTAATACTTTGTATGTGCCATTAAACCAGTGTCTTACTTCTTTATTTCCCAGTATTTTATTAAGTTGAACAATAATGGACGGGCTTTCCTTTTCTGTGATTAAACCAGCTGCAACGGCATCAGCTACTGCGTTTTCTGTATCATTTAATGTAATCACCTGTGAGAGAATTTCATGTAAAATATTTCCTTGGTCACGCTGTGAGCGCGCTGTTGTGGCGGGCATCGGAAAATCATCCTTTCTTTTCCGGAGTTTTACCCGGTTGTGAAAACCAAACGAGCTGTAGCTTTCTATTAAAACGGAGTCCTGCTTTTCTGTTAACGTTTTAAAAGCAGACATTTTCCCATATTCAAAAACCGTTTTTTCGTTGTTAAAACAAGCTGAAAAATGGTCAGATGCCGACATTTCATCAAGTACTTTTCTCAACAGGTAATTCATCGGTTTTGCAGAACCGGTATTTCTGGCAGGTTCTTCGGCTTCGGGGCAATTGACGATAAGCACAGATTTTGCCCTTGTAAATGCTACATAAGCAAGATTGAAAACATCAACATACCGGTTAACTACTTCATTGTAGTAATCATTTTTAAAAACTGTTTTTTCCAATATCGATGTCGCTTTTACCGGCAATAGTGGAAACGAATTAAAAGGTTCAATATCGGTAGTGCACCACAAAATTGGAGCAAAATTGCCGCTAACAGAAGTTTTCCAGTCGAAAAATGGTATAATTACTGCCTTAAATTCCAATCCTTTAGCCTTGTGTACGGTTAACAGGCGTATGCTATCTGCATCTTCATTGATGGTAACCGATGTGTTCATTCCCTGTTCTTCCCACCAAAAAAGAAAGTTGGAAATGTCGTTGTGAAGTGAAAATTTTAACTCAGAAGCTTTGTCGGCAAGTGTTTGTAAATAAGGTAGTTCTGTTTTTATTTTTAGCAGGCCGAAAATTTTGGCTAACCTCATTACCATTTCATCCAGCGAAGAAAGTAAAATAATATCGCCAGCCTCTTTAAATATAGGCGCCAGCATTAGCTCAAAAAGTTGGCCTGATTTATTTGTCAAACCTTTTTCTCCATTTGACTCCAGACCAAAAGCAGGGGTATTATGTTGTTCTTTTATTGTTGCTCCACTGTTGTTTAGCGCTGGTTGTAACCAGTTGCTCCACAGGTTAAGTAAAGCCATTTTTATTACCTCATTTTCGGGGTTGATAATGTGCTTTAACGCATAGATTACAAACATTACCCCTTGCGAGGCATGCAGGAACAACGATTCGTTGGAAAGCACAGACAGATTGTATTTCATGTTTTCGACCTCTGCAGCTGCTTTCATAAAATGTTCAACTATAGCTTTTCCTTCTTTGTTGGTTCTGGTAAGTATGGCCGTTTCCGAAGCTTTTATTCCATTGTCCTGTAAATATTTAACCTGTTTGATTAGTTGGTGGGAAGAGGCAATTGAGAAATCATTTTTTGGTAGAAAATTAATGTTTACAAAGCCATTGTTGCCGGTATTTTTTTTACCAGGCACCTGCTCAATGGAATCGTACACCCGGTTAAAAAGGCTTTTTAGTTCATCAGAGTTTTCTTGTGTTTTGAACTGGTAATTTTGGAAAACAGATTTTAATGATTGAAAAAACCGGTTATTGAAGTCGATGATATTTTTGTCGCTTCTGAAGTTGTGTTGGAGAAATTTAACATCTAACTGGTCTGTTCTGAAATCGTTTTTAATACCTTCGGCAAGTATTTGCCAGTTGCTATTGCGCCACCGATAAACCGATTGTTTTACATCGCCCACCAGCAGGCTTTTTTTTCCGGAAGCCAAAGCATTGAAGATAAGTGGTTTAAAATTATTCCATTGTAGGTCGGAGGTATCCTGGAATTCATCGAGCATAAAATGATGAAAATAACTGCCTGTTTTTTCATAGATAAAAGGCGAATCGCTCTGGCCAATAATTTTGCTCAATATCAGGTTGGCGTCTGAAATTTGCAGTATGTTCTTTTCCCGGAGGAGTTTCACTATTTCCTCTTTAAGGTCGGTTAATATTCCCAAAGTGCGCCATTGTTTTCGCAGTACTAATGCAGTAAGGTAACGACATTCATTTTCTTCGATAAAAACAACAATTTTTTGTAAAAGAGGAATCAGCTTATTGGTAGCAATTTTCTCAATTTCGAATCTTTTCGGGCTTGTTTGGGTGTACCATTTTTTCGGTGACTCTATGGCAGCAAGTGCTGTGGCTGTAACTCCGGTTTGGTTGCCATTGGCATATTTTTCCAGTAATCCGGCTATACCGCTGCTTTTTCTCGAAAAATCATCGATATACAAACCTGCATCTGCTATTATTTTCATAGCCTGTCTACCCATATTTTTCAATGTAGATTCATATGAATATCTTATTTTTTGCAGTGATTTTGCCAATTCGCCCAGGTGTTCACGGTTGAATTTTTTTTCATTTTCGCCGACCATAACAACCTGGAACTTTTCTTTGAACAATTCGCTGCCCAAAGATTTAATATTGCGTTCTATATGCTGGCTATTGTTGTCTTCAATCTGCTCACGGCTATAGTCCATCAGCCATTTTAGCAATTTTTTGTCTGTAGTTGTTTTTTCCAGAAGGTGGTCTGTGGCTTCGGCAAGTATCATTTCAGTGTCAAGCTCGAGGGTAAAGTCCGGAGAAATACCCAGTTCGCGGTTAAATGATTTGATAATACGTTGTGTAAAAGCGTCGATGGTGCTAATAGAAAAGCGGTTATAGTCGTGCAGTATTTTTTTGAGTACCTGCCGGGCACGCTTCCTCACTATTTCTTCAGTAAAATTTTCGTTTTCAAGCAGAACTTTCAGATAAGCTGAAGGATGGTTGCCAGACAGGAGGTGTAGTTGATTTAATATCCTGTTTTTCATTTCGTTAGTGGCCTTGTTGGTGAAAGTTACTGCCAGAATATGCCGGTAGTTATCAGGGTTTAAAAGCAACAGCTGTATGTATTCAGCTACCAGTTGAAATGTTTTTCCAGATCCTGCCGAAGCTTTATAAATAGTGAGCATTTTTTTTCTTATTATAAATTGGCGAAACTTTAAGAATGGTTTTGCCAGTCTGTTTTACTAAAATTGTGGCCCGGGTGATTGTGATACGTTAACGCGGGTTTCAATTTTTATATTTTTCGAAACTTTGTATTGTAAAAAAAGGGAGGCACCACTGATGTCGAAATGATTTAGCCCTTGATTTGGAAACGGTGCCGCAAAAACAGAATTGCCTTTATAACTATATCCGCCAATAATAAATTTGTTTCCTAAAGCATGGGCATCCTGGCTTAAAATTACACCATTGTTAAAAAACGGCGAAAAAAATGGGTTCATTATTCCGGGGGAAGAACCCGCAAAGTATATTGATTTATTCATGAGTGCTTCAAATGTAACCTTAGGAATATTTATAAAGCCAGAGGTAAAATCGATTTTTGGGAGAGTAGGCAAAAGAGCTTCTGTCTCACTAAACAAATTGCCCGAAACCAATTTATTGTATTCGTTTTTTCGCTCCAACAATTGCTTTGTAGAATCGCCTATTATAGGTTTTAAATCAGAACTTTCCTGCGATAATGCCGGGAATACCCACAACAAAAAAGCCCAGAATAGGAGATATTTCAATGTTTTTAAAGCAATCAACAGTTTATTCATATTAAGATTTTCAACTCAAGCTGCCAATTTACCTGTTTTTTTCGTTGGTGTGTCAACTTCAGTTGCTTTTATTTATTTGAGCAATATTAGTAAAAGTATCGTTTAAAGAAAACAGGAGGGTTAAAGTCCTTTTTGCAAAAAACATTGTACCGTATAACGCTTTGCTCAGTAAAAAAACTTGAAGCGTTCGGCCAAGCCACTTCTTCTCCTGTTAAAAGCGTTTGTTATTGCAGAATAATAATTTTAATAATTAGTCGGGGATGCCTTGAAATAATTTTTTTGCATTTTTATAATAAATCTTGTCAATAACTTTTTTAGGAAGCTTGAGCCCGCTAAACTCTCCATCAATTTCTTTGGCTGTTAATGTTTCGTCTGTGGTTAAGAATTTCCAGTCATTAAACCAGATACTATGGATATGTTCTTTAAGTTCATCTGGGCTTACGTTGGTTTTTCCGTAATCATCCAGATCAGTACCATAAAGAATTCTGTTTTGGTACTTCTGCATAAAATCGCGTACTTTTTTCAAATCTTTTTGTGCATGGTATTGCAAATGGCAAATTCTTGCTGCAGTACCTAGCCAAAGGTTAGGGTATTCATCAAGAAGTTTTGACAACTCATCAAGGTTCCATTCAACACTGGCCAGATGAGCTCCGATGAATTTAAGGTTAGGATGTTTCTTTAACATCCTGTTTCGTGCATCCATTATTTGTTCATAAGAAGGGTATTCCGGGTGAAGGTACATGTGGTACTGAGGGTGCGACTTATAATATCTTCTGTCGCTATTAGTTGTCATGCTGTCAAGGGGAAGCCAACAGTTACGGGGTTCTCCAATATGGCCGATTACCGGGATGTTGTTTTCTTCCAAAAGAGTAAAAATAGGGTCGAATATAGGATTGTCAATCATAATAAAATTTCCCATACTGTCTTTTTCGACCATTCCAATGTTTTTCCATATTTTCATTCCAACAGCACCTTGTTCAATGGTTCGTTTTAAATGTGAAATTGTCTTTTCCTGCCAGTCTTCATCTTCCCAATCTTGCATTGTGAATGATGTAACAAACGAAAGATCTTTAGGGAAAAGTTGCCGTTGAACAAGGGTCATTTCAAGTTGTTGTTCAATAGAAAACCTTTCTTTCTCATCAAACATTATCGAAATTATTTCAAAATTATCTTTCATCGCCTGTTCCACAAATGCCGTGTTTTTTGAGAAAACATGACAATGAGAATCGATTTTTGTCAATTTATAGAAATCGTCAAGGTTGTAATATTCAGATGATTTTTGCCCGATTTTACATTGTACTAATAAGAGTAATGATAATAGAGACACCCGGAAGAATAATTTTCTTTTCATGTTAATTTATTTTTTGACCTCAATTAGTCATTTAAAAAACAGGATACAAAGATTTTATTTTAAAAAACTAAGTTAATTAAAATTGTCGGATTAAAACTAAACTATTACAGCTATTAGTTAACCATTATGTAAATAGCAGCTTTTGTGATTAACTTTGCGCAACGAATTATGCTTAAGCAGTTAGGCATGTTAAAATATGAGGTGTTTTTATAGCTATTGGGGTTGTAACCTATTTCACCAGTTTTTTGTATTTCATACGCTGTGGTGTAGCGTCACCCAGTCGTTTTTTGCGATTTTGTTCGTATTCTGAAAAAGAACCTTCGAAGAAATAAACCTCTGAGTTACCCTCGAAGGCCAGAATATGGGTAGCAATACGATCTAAGAACCAGCGGTCGTGGGAGATAACCACTGCACAACCAGCAAAATTCTCAAGTCCTTCTTCCAGCGCCCTGAGCGTATTTACATCAATATCGTTAGTGGGCTCGTCTAACAGCAGTACGTTTCCTTCAGCTTTTAATGCCAGGGCAAGGTGCAGCCTGTTGCGCTCACCACCCGATAGTACGCCGCATTTTTTTTCCTGGTCGGCACCGGTGAAATTAAACCGTCCCACATAAGCTCGGGAATTCACCATGCGGTTGCCTAGCATCATGGTTTCTGTTCCTCCGGAGATTACTTCAAATACCGATTTATCAGGATCGATGGCTTTATGGGTTTGGTCAACATAACTGATTTTTACCGTTTCACCTATTTCAATTCTACCGGTATCGGGCTGTATTTGCTTCATTATCAGTTTGAAAAGAGTTGTTTTTCCTGCACCATTGGGGCCAATAACACCAATAATTCCTGCAGGTGGCAACCTGAATGTAAGTTTCTCAAACAGTATACGATCGTCATATCCTTTTGAAATATTCTCTGTTTCAATTACTTTATCGCCCAAGCGCGGGCCGTTTGGAATGAATATTTCCAGCTTTTCTTCTTTTTGCTTAACATCTTCATTCAGCATTTTATCGTAGGCACTTAGCCTTGCTTTAGATTTGGCATGACGCGCTTTGGGTGCCATGCGTACCCATTCCAGCTCACGTTCAAGTGCTTTGCGCCGTTTGGAGTGCGATTTTTCTTCCATTTCCAGCCTTTTCGCTTTTTGTTCGAGCCACGAACTGTAGTTCCCTTTCCAGGGGATGCCTTCGCCGCGGTCGAGTTCGAGTATCCATCCGGCAATGTTGTCCAAAAAATAGCGGTCGTGGGTAATGCAGATCACTGTGCCTTTATATTGTTCCAGGTGCATTTCCAGCCACTGTATACTCTCGGCATCTAAATGGTTGGTTGGTTCGTCTAGTAGCAGTACATCGGGTTCGCGAAGCAACAGCCTACATAGCGCTACACGGCGCCGTTCACCACCAGAAAGCTCTTTTACAGGCTGATCATCGGGTGGGCATTGCAGTGCATCCATGGCGCGCTCCAGTTTGCTATCGAGATTCCAGGCATCAGTTTGGTCTATTTTTTCCTGAAGCTCTGCCTGTTCAGCCATCAGTCTGTCCATTGCATCGGTGTTTTCATACACCTCAGGTAAACCAAATTTCAAGTTAATATCTTCATATGCTTTCAGCACATCCACAATTTCCTGAACACCTTCCTGAACAACCTCTTTCACTGTTTTAGTTTCGTCAAGACGAGGTTCCTGTTCCAGTAATCCAACGCTGTAGCCGGGAGCAAATACCAACTCACCGTTAAAGGATTTGTCTTTCCCGGCAATGATTCTAAGAAGCGTTGATTTTCCTGAGCCATTCAAACCAATAATGCCGATTTTAGCTCCTAAAAAGAACGATAACGAAATGTCTTTAATTACTGTTTTATTGGGTGGGTAAGTCTTGCTTACCTTATACATCGAAAAAATTATTTTTTTGTCGTCGCTCATTTTATTCTGAATTAATTGATTTTAAAATTAGCAAAAGGGTGCGTTCTTTTACCTAAGGGGTTACAAAATATCGATAATTTCTGCATAATCATATTGAAGGTCTTCGTGAAGTGAGGCATGGATTTTTTTTATCTGACGCACCTGGTTTTGGTACAAATTAAGAATGGCGCGGCTGGAGTGCAATTTTATGCCTGATTTACGAAGTTGAAGGCAAAAGTATATTCGTAGTTCTAACTGAAAAATTTTATCACCTGTAAAACGGATATATTTATTAGTGGATTTCAGCACTTTGCGGATGGTTTTTTTGGCCAGGTAAATGTTGCTTCTGTTCATATTTTTAAACTGACTATCGATTTCTGCTTTTACAACATTTATATAACTCTGTTGGTCCATGGCTTCAAACAATAGAAAATGAAGCAGTTCTTTGTTTTCTTTTTTAAATCTTGCCAGCCTTAAGCAGATTTCCTGTAGTTCCTGCACCGACCGGAATTTCAGTTCTTTTTTTATTTCGCTTAAAGGTGCTGTTTCCATTTTATTTATTTGGGAATTTTTTGTCCATATACTTCTATCCAGTCGAGGCGAGAACATGCTGCTGACTTCCCTCCCGGCATCAGGTCGGTAAACCCTATTTCCTGCACATTCAACAGATCTACATCGGGTAATGGCCCGGTTTCCACAATTCTGTCAATGTCGAGTTTATGCCAGTTGATATCGGCTATGTTAAACTCTTTTATGCGCCAGTTTTTAGAGCTTCCATCGCTTTGGGCACTTATCAGCCACTGGCCGTTGGCCAGTTTCAAAACTATTCGCAAATGCCGTAGGCCTGCCTGTTTCGTGCGCCATATAATTTTTGAATAATTGCTGAGGTTAACATTATTCGACCGGTGTTCGAGCGTTACCAGCCAGTTGCTCAAACACAAGCCGGACCAAACGTAAAACGGGTCGTCAACAGGTTTTTTGTGGTTACTCTTTTTCAGGCTGTCTTGTCCCGGCCCATAAAGGTGAACTAATAGTTCCGGGTTGCTTACATGTTTTTGGGAAAGCGGTATTTCTGCCGGTGTTTCTTTCCAGTCTTCCCTGAAAAACAGTCCCGGACGATAACTTTTATCTTGGGCAAAAGGCTTTTCGGTAGCCAGAAGAACCAAAATTAGCAGTAGTAAATACTTCTTCATATTACAACTTTTTAAGGGCTAAATATATAAAATTCAATTCTTTTTGTGTTTCAGTAATTTTGGATTATTGGTAGTGTTTACAACGGATTATTTAAATGTGGCATTAATAGCTTCAATCCGGTTTTTTACAGAAAGAACAAAATTGTTGCTTCCGGCAGAATTTTTAGTTGTACCAATTTATATCAATTTGTAAAATTAAAACTATGCTTATGGATAGCATAAAATTTGTTTTTCCAATGTTCAGGCTTTAAACATTAGGACTGAGGATAAATATGTATTCAAAATAGAAGCTAAAAGAATGCCACCCCAAATATGAGATGGCATTCTTTAATATTTTGTGCTTTAGTATTAAGCTTACATGCTTTTAATTTCAGTAACTAGTTTTTGAATGGAGTTTTTGGCATCACCAAACAGCATGCGGGTTTTGTCGTTAAAGAAGAGGAAGTTTTCAATTCCTGCATAGCCTTTACCCATACCACGTTTCATGATGATAATGTTTTTGGCCAAATGCGCATCTATAATTGGCATTCCGTAAATCGGGCTGCTGGGATCATCATAGGCTGCGGGGTTCACCACATCGTTGGCACCCACCACAATGGCCACGTCAACGTTGGGCATATCCGGGTTGATGTCGTCCATTTCAACCAGTTTATCGTAGGGTACATCGGCTTCTGCCAGTAATACGTTCATATGGCCGGGCATACGACCTGCAACGGGGTGTATGGCATATTTTACTTCAACGCCTTTGCCTTCGAGCAGTGTATCCAGCTCGTGGGCAATGTGTTGTGCTTGTGCAACTGCCAGTCCGTATCCGGGAATAACAACCACTTTTTGCGAATAACTCAATAACACTGCGGCATCACTGAGGGTAATCTCTTTAATTGCTCCATGTTCCCGGTCAACGGAAGCTCCGCCTCCGCCAAAGGCGCCAATAATCACATTGATCAAGGAGCGGTTCATGGCGCGGCACATCTGAATTGTTAGTATGGTTCCGGCAGCGCCAACAAGGATTCCGCCGAGGATCATCGCTTCGTTTTTGTAAATAAAACCAGCCATGGCAGCTGCAATACCGGTAAGTGAGTTCAACAGAGAAATTACCACCGGCATATCGGCACCGCCAATGGGCATAACAAAACTCACTCCGTAAATAAGGCTTATTGCCAACAGCCCGTAAACCATATAGGTGCGTGTTTGCAGATCGAAACCGCCAAAAATTATCAGCAAAATAATTCCAACGATAACTGCCATGAGAAAGAGGTTTACCCAAGTCATGAATTTGGCGAAAATGTCACCCACTTTGCCATCTAACTTGCCATAGGCAATCATACTTCCACTAAAGGCGATGCTTCCCACAACCAGCCCCAGGAGTGTAACTAATAGCGCTTGGTCAGGGGCTTTTATGAATTCACTCAACGCCACTGTTGCCGAAGCAGCACCGCCTGTGGCATTGAAAAATGAAACCATCTGAGGCATGGCTGTCATCTTCACTTTGCGTGCCATTATGGTACCCACAACACTTCCGGCAGCAATAATCAGGATGATTATAATAATATTCGACAACGATATCCCTTCGCCCAGGGCATTTTTATTTAAAATCAGGGTGGTTATCATAGGTAAAATCATACCTGATGCTGCCCAAAAGTTTCCTTTACGTGCCGTTTCTGGATGGCTCTGGAGCTTTAATCCGATAACAAACATAATTGCCGAAAGGAGATAGCTGTATTCCAGAACAACTTGCCCCGGCATTAATGTATTTAAAAGAATCATTGTATTCATTGTCATTTTTTCTTCTTTTTAAACATTTCAAGCATACGGTCGGTAACAACAAATCCTCCGGCTACGTTAAGGGTAGCCATGAAAAGGGCGAGGGAACCAAGTATCCATTCGAATGGAGTGGAAGCGTGGCCTACGAGAATAATTCCGCCAATAATAATAACTCCGCTTATTGCATTGGCTCCTGACATGAGCGGGGTATGCAATACCGAAGGTACATTTGAAATTACTTCGAATCCGAGAAATACTGAAAGCACGATAATAAATATCGAATCTTTATTCTCAGTTAAAAAAGTTAATATGTTTTCCATAGCAGGATTTTTATTTGGTTTCCAATACTGATTTCACACGTTCGTTATAAATTTCGCTGGCATGGGTTATGCAAGTGCCTTTTACTATATCGTCTTCGAAATTCAGGTTCAACGCACCATTTTCATCGATAATAAGTTTCATAAAATTAAGTACGTTTTTGCCAAACATGCGGCTGGCATCCACCGGTTTTTTTGCCGGATAATTGGATTGGCCTATTATTTTAACTCCCTTGTAGTCAATGACTTCGTTGTTTTTTGTTAGTTCGCAGTTTCCACCTGTAGATGCTGCAAGGTCGATGATTACCGAACCTGGTTTCATGTTGTCAACGGCCTCTTTGGGTATAAGCAACGGTGCTTTCTTTCCGGGTATCTGTGCTGTTGATATAACCACATTTGATTTTGCAGCCACATTGTTTATTGCCTGTTGCTGTTTCCGTTTGTAATCTTCGGTTTGCTCAATGGCATAGCCTCCGGCGGCTTTGTCTTCGGCAGCTCCTTCCACTTCCACAAATTTACCTCCAAGGCTCTTTACCTCTTCTTTTACTGCCGACCGAACGTCGAAGACTTGCACCTGTGCACCGAGTTTACGTGCTGTGGCTATGGCCTGCAATCCGGCAACACCTGCGCCAAGAATAAGTACATTTGCCGGCCTTATGGTTCCTGCGGCAGTCATAAACATAGGGAAGAAAGTGGGTAGTTTTGAGGCTGCTTCCAGTACGGCCATATAACCTGAAACAGTAGCCATTGACGACAGGATATCCATAGCCTGGGCTCTGGTAGTACGTGGAATAAGGTCGAGACTAAATGTGGTTATGCCCCTGTTAAGAAATGTTTTTACCATTTCGGTTTCCCACAACGGATTGAATGCACTGATCCAAACCTGTGATTTTTTGATTTTTTCGATATCTGTGTCAGCCGGTGGCTGAATTTGTAAAAGAACATCGGCCTGGTTAAACACTTCACTCCTGGAAACAGTTTTTGCACCGGCAGACTGGTAGTCTGCATCGCTGGCAAAAGATTTTTCTCCGGCACCATTCTCTACCAATACGTTGACTTTCAAGTCAACAAAAGCCTTAACGGTTTCCGGAAGCAATGCAACCCTGGTTTCTGTTCCTTGTTCTTTTAATAAGCCAAGATTCATAAACGATTTGATTTAGATGAGTTTTCTACAAAATTAATTAATTTAACTTACCGTTAGCGCTAACGGTAAACTTTTTTCTTATTGTATGTAAAAAGTTTTACATAGCTGGCCTGTATGTGCTACATAGTTTGTCAGGAACCATAGCACCACTGCTTTCAACTTTTTATTTTAAGCTTTGCAAATTTTAGCAGTAACTGTTTTTGTCCGAAATTCTGAAAAAAGATAGTTGCCTTTTTATTGGGCATTTCTCCTTCAGTTTTTAATACTTTTCCTTCTCCAAAACGCTGGTGTTCAACGGTCATTCCGGATTGGATTTTATTTGGGTCGTCACCGGTAAAATCGGGTTGTGTATTTATTGGAGGCCGGCTTGTCGGCTGTTTGTTTACCATAAAGCCACCTCTGCTTCGGGGCCTGAAATCTTTAAATGCTTCACGTCGGTTAAACATAGGTTGTTTATGTTGGCCGAAAGTGCTGTTCCGGCTGCCTCCGGTGCGTTGTAGTGCTTTTAGCGTATTTTTATCCAGGTACTCTTCGTTAATTTCTTCCAAAAAACGGCTGGGAGAGCAAAAATCGAGGCTTCCCCAACGGTAACGCTGATTGGCAAACGACAGCCAAACATTCTCTTCTGCGCGCGTTACTGCAACATAAAAAAGGCGGCGCTCTTCTTCTATCGATGCTTCCCTGTTTTTTTCGTCTTCACGTTCTGTAGGAAATAATTTCTCTTCGAGCCCCACAATAAAAACATTTTTGAATTCCAACCCTTTAGCCGAATGTACTGTCATTAGTGTAACCTTATTCCGGTCTTCCTCCTTATCAGTATCCAGGTCTGTAAGCAGTGCAACATCTTCAAGGTAAATTTCCAGTTTATCGGGCATTCCTTCTTCTTTTGCGTTCAATGCAAATTCCTGGATACCGTTCAATAACTCCTGTATATTTTCTCTTCTGCTTATATTTTCCGGAGAGTGATCATTGTTTAAATCTTTTAAAATGCCTGTTTGCCCGGCGATGAAATTAGCCGTTTCGAAGGCATTGTTTTTAATGTTAATTTGCTGAAATTCAAGTATTAATTCTTCAAACTTTTTTAATTTGGCAAGGGTACCTTTATTCAGTTTAGCAGGGTTTTCATTGGCTGGGGTGTTAATTATTTTCCATATTGAAGTTTCTGCGACTATGGCAGCATTTTCCAGTTTAGTAAGTGTTGTGGTGCCAATGCCTCTGGCCGGGTAGTTAATAATGCGTTTTAGCGCTTCATTGTCAGCCGGGTTGATTACCATTCTGAAATAGGCCAGCAGGTCTTTGATCTCTTTGCGCTGATAAAAGCTTAAGCCGCCATAAATTTTATATGGAATGTTTCTTTTGCGTAGTGCCTCTTCAAAAATTCTCGATTGTGCGTTGGTGCGGTATAAAATGGCATAGTCGGCATTGCGATAGTGATTGCGCAGTTGTGTTTCCGCAATCTCCTGTACTACCATAAAACCCTCTTCGTTATCGGTGAGGGCAGAAAGAATTTTTATGGGGTTTCCGGCGTTCTTTTCAGAGAAAACCGTTTTGCGGATTTGCCTTTTATTATGGGAAATAATGTTGTTGGCTACATTGACGATGGTTTGTGTCGAACGGTAATTCTGTTCCAGTTTAAAGAGTTCATGGTGGGGATAATCGTTGGTGAAATTCAGTATGTTCTCAATGCGAGCCCCACGAAACGAATAGATGCTTTGTGCATCGTCGCCAACTACGCAAAGGTTGTTATTTTTCGATGATAATCGTTTTATAATCTGATATTGTGCAAAATTGGTGTCTTGGTATTCATCAACAAGCAAATAGTTAAAACGTTCAGTGTATTTATCCAATACATCTTTATGATCGCGAAAAAGCAGGTTTGTTTTCAGCAGCAGGTCGTCGAAATCCATTGCCCCCGATAAGAAACAGCGTTTGGCATATTCTCTGTAAATATCAGCAGTAGAGGGTATTTTCATGTTTTTATCTACCAATCTGATTTCGGTAGACCGGGCATAAACAGCAGGAGTAATCAGGTTGTTTTTTGCTTTCGAAATGCGACTTGCCACAACGCCCGGCTTATACGCTTTATCGTTTAAATTCAGGCTTTTAATAATCGTTTTTATGAGGTTGCGGCTGTCGGCACTATCGTAAATGGTAAAATTCGATGGGTAGCCTGTTATTTCGTGTTCGTTGCGGAGTATTCTCGCAAAAATACTATGAAATGTGCCCATCCAAAGGTAACGTGCCATATTTTCGCCCACAACTTTCGCAATACGTTCCCTCATTTCCCGGGCAGCTTTATTGGTAAAGGTGAGTGCCAGGATGCTCGACGGACGGACACCTTGTTTTAAAAGATGGGCAATGCGGTATGTAAGCACACGCGTTTTTCCAGAACCGGCACCGGCAATAATCAACGCAGGGCCTTCTGTACGGACTACCGCCTCGTACTGACTTTTATTTAATTCTTTTAAATATTCAAGCACAATAATCTCTTTTCTTTAAAAGAACAAAAATAGGTGTTGTGAATTGTTTTGGAATCAATATAAAACCACATTTATTAACAAAATAGCTAATTAGTGGTTAATGTTAGAATTTTGCCCGCCAACAAACAATTAAATAAAAATTATGCGTTATTATTGTAATCTAAATGGTTGATTTTATGAATCAGAAACTTATTTGCCTTTTTGCATTCGTATTTTTGTTTTCAATGCATCCGAAGTATTTGTGTGCACAGCTTACTGCTCCGCTTGCTAATGGAACTGCTTTTACCGAGTATCCGGTTTATAACGAAACCGATGAGATTTTTATTTTTTGTGGTACTGAACAGCAACCGGCTACAGGTGAATTAACTGCAACAACCGATTTAACGGGTACAAAAACTTTTTTGTGGGAGAAATATAACCCGCAGGCTGCGGCTTTCGAATTTTATTTTTCCGAATCGGTGGAGGGTACTACTTCTAGTGTAGACAATCTTTCTGCCGGCTGCTACCGGGTTACGATAACACAGGGGGCAACTACTGAAATTTACAGAGCCTGGCTATTAAGTGATTGGTTTACTGCCGATGGTATAGTTACCGAATCCAACTGCGAAATGTTCAGAATGGAAGGCAGCTACACTACCGCTGACCTGATTTATTACGATATTGCTGATAATAGCGAGGTGCGATTGTCAAAAGCTATCATCACAGAATGGAGGTTAGATAATGAAATTGTTTCTGTCAGTCAGAACTTTAGTAACTACGATCCGCCTGCAAAAAATACAGATTATTCGTTTCGTGTACTTGATCAGTTTGGTTGCGAAGCGATAGCAACAGTATCATACAATTCAATTGTTACGAAAGCAAAGTTCAGTACAGAGTTTGTCGACCAGGAAGCCGATTCGGAATTGGAAGCACCTTTGACTGTTAATTTTATTAATGAATCGGAGAATGGTGACTCAGGACTTTATGAATGGTTTTTTTTCAGGGACTTGAATAAAATAAAGGAAGAAGCAGAAAATTCTTCGCAACCAATCGATAGTATTGAAGTTATAGGATTTAATGATAGTCCAACTTATACCTATGAAAATACCGGAAATTATATGGTAAAATTGGTTTCGAAAAAAGTGTCTGAGGCCAATACCTGTGTCGATACTTTTTATATGAAGAAATATATCTTTATCGATACGGCCTTTATAGAGGCCCCCAACGTATTTACACCTAATGGTGATGGCACCAACGATGAGTACATTATTAAATTCTGGTCGATGAAGAGCCTGAAGATCAGTATTTTTAATCGTTGGGGGCAACGTGTCCATTTTTGGAAAAGCGGCGATGTGAGGGGCTTTTACGGTACTGTAACCCAGACTGTTTGGGACGGCAGGATTGGAGGCAGGTATGCTTCTCCCGGTGTGTATTACTATGTTGTGGAAGGGGAGGGCCGCGATGGTAAGAATAAACGTGCACACGGATTTATTCATTTATTCAGGGGCAAGTAGTTATTTAGTGGTATCTTTCTCCTTCTTACACGAAAGTGCAAAAAAGGTTGCGTAAAAAATATTTTTTCTGGTTTTGGGTTCATCCTGTTTTTATTTTCTGTGTTTCGTGATTTTCGTTTCCATAAGTATATTCAAAAAAGTATGGAAAGGTAATCCCTGTAACAAGATGTTTTACAGCATAAAATCGGGTTTAACTGCGTATGGTAAATGGGCAGGCAGGGCAAAATATTAAAGTGTCCGAAGGTCCTTCAACAGAAATAGATTTAGTTAGTTAAAATAGAAAAGTACTTGGGAGAGCTATATTTGTTTGGCTCTCCCAAGGCTATTGGTAATAATTAAGATGTAATCTGATATTTTAAATAAATGACAAACGTTAAATTTTGTCAGATGAATAAAAATTAGGCCGAGAATAGGTTTTAGAATTGGTTTGTCAAGTAGTAAATCTCAAGATTTTAATACCTTTGAACAAAACTTAAACGACAGTAATTTTAAACTGTCTGTCTTATTAAGCCTTGTTCGTTACACCATAACAATAAAGCCTTATGAATAAATATTTTATACCTTATTTGTTGTTTTTTGTTGTCGCACTTTTCTATAGTTGTAATCAGGCAAAGAACATAAATAAGAACGATTTACCAAAAACTCCAAAAATAAGTCTGGCTATTAAAACAGCTCCGGTTTTAATTCAAAAGGCTGAAAATGTGGTAGCAACGGTGACTATCTCGCAAGCTAAGGAAACAACATCGGTTTTAACCGGACTTTCTCTCCGTTTCAATGATTCAAATACGGCAGAGTTACTCGATAAGATTAAAGTGTATTCGTCAGGTAAACCTAACAATTTGAACAAGGCTGTAATTTTTGGTTCAACAGAAGAGATTGAACCACTTACAGCTATTCAAGGCAATGCAACTCTGGATAAAATAGAAAATTTTTTCGTTATATCGTTGACGGCTAAGAAGAATGCTGATATAGGCCAAACCATTAGCATAAAAGAAATTATCCTTGAATTTGATTACAAGTTAACTGATACTATTGAATTTGATTCAAACCATCTGATAAGGCTGGGACAGGTAATACGTCAGCAAGGACAGGATAATTGCGACACTTATAGAATCCCCGGGTTGGTTACTACCTCCGAAGGATCATTAATTGCTGTTTACGATGCTCGTTATAATAATGCTAAGGATTTGCAGGAAGATATTGATATTGGAATGAGCAGAAGTACCGATGGAGGGCAAACCTGGGAACCAATGAAAATTATTATGGACATGGGTGAATGGGGAGCAAGGCCTCAAAAACTGAATGGCGTGGGCGATCCTTGTGTTTTGTACGATGTTAATACAAAAACAATTTGGGTTGCTGCATTATGGATGAGTGGTGCCACTGAAAAAGATATGTTATGGTGGGCTTCGCAACCAGGCATGAAACCTGAAGTTACCGGTCAGTTTATTCTGGTAAAAAGTACTGACGATGGTTTGACCTGGTCAGATCCAATTAATATAACCGGGCAGATAAAAGAACCCGGATGGCAACTCCTCCTTCAGGGGCCGGGGCGTGGTATAAGTATGAAAGATGGCACCATTATTTTTCCGGCTCAGTTTAAGGCCAATATTGGAGTACAGGCTATTGATGGAGGACAGTTTACTTGTCATTCAACAATTGTGTACAGCAAAGACCATGGGCAAACCTGGAGCATTGGAACCGGAGCAAAATCAAATACAACAGAAGCGCAGGTTGTTGAACTCTCTGATGGCAGCCTGATGCTTAATATGCGTGACGATCGTAATAGAAGCGACAAGAGTGAAACAAATGGACGGGCAGTATCTTTAACAAATAACCTCGGAGCAACATGGACAACGCATACAACGTCAAATTCTGCCCTGCCGGAATCCAATTGCATGGCCAGTATAATTGGTGCTGATGTGAAAATAGGAAATGAAATGAAACATGTTCTTTTCTTTTCAAATCCAAATAATAAATACCAGCGTTCAAATATGACCATAAAAGCCAGCCTGGATGAAGGACAAACCTGGCCACTTCAGTTTCAACTTGAGTTGAATGAAGATACAGGGTATGGCTACTCTTGCTTAACAATGGTGGATCCGCAAACCATTGGAGTTTTGTATGAAGGAGTGAAAGAACTCTATTTTCAAAAAATTGCAATAGCGGATATTTTGGGGGCAAACTGAATTAAAATTAAATGAGTTGAAAAGGTTCAGTTTATATTATTTACTGGTTGTATTTGTAGCATTATTGTTATTAGAAGGTTCTTGTTCAAAAGAAAAAGACGAGCATCCTGCACTAATTCCAATGCCTCAAAACTTAAGTTGGAATAATGAAGTACTTCATTTGTCAAATAGTAAGGCTTTTGTTAAACGCATTGTTGCAACTTTGCCTGAAGTTCCTTACTATCAGGAAGAAGCATATCGGTTGCACATAAGTTCTGATTCATTAATTCTGGAAGCAACAACTGAAAAAGGTATTTTCCATGGTTGGCAAACCATTCGTCAACTGACCCAAATTAAAGGCAAAGATCATTTTGTAACAGGTTGTTCTATTGTTGACTGGCCTGCTTTTGCAATGAGGGGATTTATGCAGGATGTAGGCCGGAATTTTCAAAGTATGGATATGTTGAAAGAGCAAATCGATGTTCTGGCAGCATATAAGTTGAATGTTTTTCATTTTCATGTTACTGAAAATCCGGGCTGGCGTCTGGAGAGTAAAATTTATCCTCAAATTACCGATTCATCCTCAATGAGCAGGCATCGGGGTGATTATTATACACAGGATGATTTTCTTGAATTGCTTGATTATTGCCAGAAGCGTTTTATTACACTTATTCCGGAATTTGATGTTCCCGGTCATTGCGAAGCTTTTCGGAAGGCTTTTCTTATTGATTCGATGAGCGATCCACGTGTTCAGCCTATTTTGCTTGAGTTGATAGATGAGTTATGTAGCCTGGCTCCGGCAGATAAAATGCCTTTTATTCATTTAGGAACAGACGAAGTCTGGCATGATTTTGAGCGTCCTGCTCCGGGACTGCTTGATTCATTAATGGAACGAATTCGGCAAAACGGACGCGAAGTAATAGTATGGAGGCCGGGACAGCAAGTTGATGGGGATAGTAGCTCTGTGACTCAATTGTGGAGCTCACGCGGAGAGCCCAAACCGGGCCATCCTTACCTCGATTCACGTTTAAATTATTTGAATCACCTGGATCCTTTTTCTGGTGTTCAGCAATTGTATTTTGACAGGATATGTGGCGCTTCGCATGGTGATTCCCTGAGGTTAGGGGGGATTCTTTGTTGTTGGAACGATAACAATGTACATGATGAGTACGATATTCTAAGACATAATCCTGTCTATCCGGGCATTTTAACTTATAGTGAAATTTCCTGGACCGGTCAGAAGAAAGATATTGGAGATAAATATTTGGCAAGATTTCCGGAAAGAGGAGATGAGTTATTTACTGCGTTTTGTGATTTTGAAGATCGACTGATTGCTCATCGGGAAAAATATTTTGCCGGGAAGCCTTTCCCTTATGTAAAACAAACGAATATTGAGTGGAAGGTAATAGGTCCGATAGCCCATTACGGGGATGTTGATGCTCAATTTGCTGTTGAAGACGATTTTCTGGAAACTTATCTTATTGATTCTACAGCTTATAGTTGGCAAGGGCCGTTTATTGGTGGTACTATTCATCTGAGTCATTTTTTTGGTTATCCGTCTTATTTTTTGAGGGAAGTGGGAACGTATTATGCTTTTACCCGGCTATGGTCACCTAAAGTGCAAACCATTGATGTATGGATTGGGTTCCACGATTGGTCGCGTTCGGGAGGCCGAAGGGGAGGGCCTTTCCCACAGCGTGGAGAATGGCATAATACTCATCCAAAGGTGTGGGTAAATGGTGAACTTATTGCTGCGCCGGAATGGAATAATCCCGGGCTTGCCCGTAATACAGAAGAAATTCCTTTCAGCGATGAGAATTATTTTTTTAGAGAACCGAGTTCCATTCATCTTCAGAAGGGATGGAATGAGGTATTGCTGAAAATACCGGTGAATAAAAATACGTGGAAGCGGATGTTTACATTTGTTCCCCTTCAGGAAGAGAAGGGAATAGTGAAAGAGATTAAAGGATTGAAATTTTCAACCGATATAAATGAAATGATACAATGAAATTATACAGGAGAACTCTTTTGCTTGCTTTATTGGTGCTCGTTTCGGAGGAGAGGTATTTAAGATGAGTGGCTCTGCGTCAACGTTTTTAGTTGAAAATATAGATTTGTATGTAATTAAAAATAACTGATATGAGGTATGTAAGTTTTATATTGCTTTTGTTTTTTACGGTTTCTTTTTTGCCTGGTGTGCAGGCACAGGAGACGAAGAGGCCTTTTCAAAAGACTTATTATGAACAGCGACGGACTTTGTTTGAGAGTCTTCCGAATACAAAGAGGGAAATTATCTTTTTGGGTAATAGTATAAGCGATGGCTGTGAGTGGGCCGAGCTTTTTCAGAATAAAAGAATTAAAAATCGGGGGATTAGCGGAGATGTAACAGCAGGGGTTTTGTTTCGTTTGGATGAAGTGACGGAATCGCAGCCTGAAAAGGTATTTTTGTTGATTGGAATCAATGATTTATCCAAAGATGTATCCAAGGATACTGTTTTCTCCAATATTTGTTTAATTGCCACAAAAATCAAGGATCAGTCACCTAAGACTAAGGTATATATACAAAGTATTTTACCGGTTAACCCGGCGTTTGGAAAATTCAAAAAACATCATTCAAAAACGGAGGAGATTCTTTGGATTAATCAACAACTGGAAGATTGGTGTGCTATTAATGATGTTCAGTTTGTCGACTTATTTTCAGTATTTAAAAATGCGGATGATAATTTTATGAACCCATTATATACTAACGATGGATTGCATCTGACGGGAGCCGGATATCAGGTCTGGGCTGATGTTCTCAGTCCACTGTTATAAATTTGAATAGAAACGCATTATAATAATATTAAATCAATACTAAATGAATATGAAAAACACAATACGTCGAAAAATTGAAGGACTGGTAGCAGCCCCTTTTTCGCCTCTTGATATGAACGGACAAGTTTCGTTGGATAAGATACCTGTTTATTGCGAGCTGCTTCAAAAAAATGGGGTAAATGGAGCTTTTATTAATGGTTCCAGCGGAGAAGGAGTTTCTCTTTCCCAAAAAGAGAAAAGGCAGATTACTGAGCAATGGGTAAAAACAGCCAAAGGAAGTAGTCTGAAAGTTATTAATTTATTGGGAGGTACTTCATATTCGGAATGTATTGATAATGCCCTTCATTCGGTTGAGTGCGGTGTAGATGCTGTAGCTATTTTGGCTCCTTATTATTTTAAACCGGGAGATGCAAAAGCTCTTGTCGATTTTTGTGCAAAAATTGCTGAAGCAGTTCCTGAAACACCGGTATATTTTTATCATATTCCCGTACTTAGTGGATGTAGTGTCCCGATGATTGAGTTTTTAAAAGAAGCAGATAAAGCTATTCCTAATCTTGCGGGAATTAAATATACGCATGAAGATTTTATGGATTTTATGAGTTGTATTCATTTTAAGGATGGAAAATATGATATGTTGTGGGGGCGTGATGAGAACCTTTTAGCTTCTCTAATTGTAGGGGCAAAGGGAACGGTAGGAAGTACTTATAATTATGCTGCTCCGTTATACCTTCGGATGATGGAAGCTTTTCATGAGGGAGATTTTGAAACTGCCCGTCGGTTGCAGCAAAAATCTATTGATATGATTCGTTTACTTGGTAAGTACGGTGGAATTGCAACAGGAAAAGCCTATATGAAATATATCGGCCTCGACTTGGGTGAGTTCAGGTCACCTGTTCGGAATATGAGCGAAGAAGCCTACCGTGATTTTTGTAGTGATGTAGATGGTCTAGCGATGAATCAGTGGTTTTCTAAAAAATAGAAGTGGTGAGTAAAATAAGTGTTATAGCCATTCTTTTAATGCTTGTTATTCATTCATGTAAAACAGGGGTGTACGATATGAATTTTACGATAGAATCGAACAAGTTCCCGTCCTTGCCTTCGTTTGATAGTTTGGAGGTTCAGCCCGGTTTGGCCGGGGCGGTATGTGGATTGATCTCAGATGAATTAGTGGTTGCTGGCGGGTCAAATTTTCCCGACAGCCTGCCTTGGTTAGGGGGAACAAAAACATATTACGATGATGTGTATTGCTATCGTTTAAATGGGTCTGATTCGAGCTGGAAAGTTTCGGAGCTTAAATTGCCGGAACCTTTGGCTTATTCCGCATGCATATCGATGAATAATTTAATATACAGTATTGGAGGAGAAAATAGTGAAGGCTTAAGTTCTAAGGTTTTTAGTATTTCTAAAAAGGATGATGGTTTTGTTCTTTCGGAACAGACAGCGCTGCCAAAACCGGTTTCAAATGCAGGAATAGCTTTTGTGGGTAACACAATTTACCTGGTTGGCGGGAGCGGTTTAGATGGTGCTGTATCCGACTTTTATTCGGCCAATGAACAAGATACCGTGTTTAGTTGGGAAAGGCTTCCGGATTTACCACAGGCCTTATCCAGTCCGGTTGTAGTGAGTCAGTGGGATGGAAAAGAAGCATGTATTTATGTATTGGGCGGACGCAATAAAACCGGTAGGTTAAGTACTTTTTACAGTGCTATTTGGAAGTATTCTCCTTCTTCGAAGGAATGGAATAAGGTGGGGGATATCAAATCGGATGCGGGAGAGCCTGTGACTTTGGCTGCAGGTTGTGGTGCTGCTTTTGACAAGCACTATATTTTTCTGTTTGGAGGAGATAATGGTGTGTTGTATAATAAAACGGAAGATTTTATCTATCGCATTGCAGAAGAAAGCGATGCTGAAGTGAAGCGGACTTTGAATGAAGAGAAAATAGCACATTTAACAGATCATCCGGGATTTTGCCGCGATATTATTGTTTTTAATACCCTTACCAATCAGTGCGCAACGGTTGGAGAAACGCCTTCTGCTGCACAGGTTACTACTTCTGTTGTTCGCAACGGAAATCGATATTTTATTCCCAATGGTGAAATCAGGCCAGGTGTTAGGACCCCTGAGGTTACTCAATTGATTATTACGAAACAATAGACAAACAGGATATGGATTTTAGAATTCTTTCTGAAAAGTATAAAAACGAACTACTGGATCGTGTTGTTCCATTTTGGGAGCGCCATTCCATTGACCGGGAGCATGGTGGGTTTTTTACCTGCCTCGATCGTGAGGGAAAGGTTTTTGATACTGATAAATTTATTTGGCTACAGGCTCGTCAGGTATGGATGTTTGCCAAGCTATATAATGAAGTAGAGCAAAAGCAGGAATGGTTGCAGATTGCTCTCGATGGTGCTGCATTTTTGGAGAAATATGGTCGTGATGAAAAATTAAACTGGTATTTTTCTCTTACCCGGGAGGGAAAGCCTCTGGTGCAGCCTTACAATATTTTTTCCGATTGTTTTGCAACGATGGCATTTGGTCAGCTTAGTAAAGCCACCGGTAATGAACGGTTTGCGGCCATTGCAAAAGACACGTTTCAAAAGATTTTAAAGCGGAGTGATAATCCCAAAGGAAATTATAATAAACTGGTTCCGGGTACCCGCCCTTTGAAGGGTTTTTCCCTGCCCATGATCCTGTGTAACTTATCGTTGGAAATAGAGCATTTGTTACCTCCCGAGATGGTTAACGATACCGTTGAGAATGTATTGCATGAGGTGATGGACGTATTTTATCAGCCGGAGACCGGACTGATTTTAGAAAATGTCAATCCTGATGGTAGTTTTTCCGATTCTTTCGATGGGCGTTTATTGAATCCCGGGCATGCTATTGAGGCCATGTGGTTTATTATGGATCTGGCAGAACGATTACAAAGGCCTGAACTACTGCAAAAGGCGGTTGATATTGCTCTGAGAACACTGAAGTATGGCTGGGATAAAAAATATGGAGGTATTTTTTATTTTCTGGATGTTAAAGGCCATCCTACACAGCAACTGGAGTGGGACCAGAAACTTTGGTGGGTACATATTGAAACCTTAATCACTTTAATTAAGGGGTACGTACTTACCGGATCTGAGGAGTGTTTACGTTGGTTTGAGAAAGTGCAGGATTATACCTGGTCTCATTTTCCCGATCCTGAACATGGTGAGTGGTTTGGCTACCTTAATCGTCAGGGAGAAGTTTTGTTGCCCTTGAAAGGTGGTAAGTGGAAAGGTTGTTTTCATGTGCCACGTGGTTTGTTTCAGGTTTGGAAAACATTGGAAGCAATTAATGATAAAAATAGGTGGAACATATTAAATCAATAATAGAATGGATCGCACTAAAAAAACATCGATATATCCTTGGGTTGTAGTTGCTCTTTTATGGGTGGTAGCTTTGTTGAATTACATGGATCGGCAGATGCTTTCTACCATGAAAGTTTCTATGATGATTGATATTGCGGAACTGAAAACAGCAGAAAATTTTGGCCGGTTAATGGCTATATTTCTTTGGATTTATGGTCTTATGAGTCCGGTAGCCGGGCTAATTGCAGACCGGATTAATCGAAAGTGGCTGATTGTAGGAAGTTTAGCTGTATGGTCGGGGGTGACGCTTTCAATGGGTTATTCAACTAATTTTCAGGTATTGTATGTGTTACGTGCCATTATGGGGGTTAGTGAAGCCTTATATATTCCGGCGGCCTTGTCGCTTATTGCCGACTATCATAAAGGAAATACCCGGTCGCTTGCGATAGGAATACACATGACAGGTTTGTATTTTGGACAGGCTATTGGTGGATTTGGAGCTACTGTAGCTCATGAATTTTCGTGGCAAACCACTTTTCATTCTTTTGGTTTGATTGGGATTGTATACAGTCTTTTCCTTCTTTTCTTCCTTCGTGAAAAAAAAGATCGTTTTGTAGTTAAACAAACAGCTCAAAAAGAGCGGATAAAAGTTAACGGATTTGCTTCTATTTTCAAAAGCCTTGGGATGCTGTTAGGAACCATTAGTTTCTGGGTGATACTGTTTTATTTTGCTGCGCCAAGTTTTCCGGGGTGGGCGACAAAAAACTGGTTGCCTACCTTGTTTTCCGAGAGTCTTGGAATGGATATGTCTAAAGCAGGCCCGCTGGCAACTATCACTATTGCGGCTTCGTCGTTTGTAGGTGTAATATTTGGGGGTATTCTGGCCGACCGATGGATTATGAAGAATTTGCGTGGACGAATTTATACCGGTGCTATCGGTTTAAGTTTGCTGGTCCCTGCACTCTTATTGTTGGGGTTTGCAACAGGAATTGTTGGAATAATTGGCGGTGGTGTTTTATTCGGAATTGGATATGGTATGTTCGATGCCAATAACATGCCTATTCTTTGTCAGTTTGTATCGCCTCGTCATCGGGCTGCAGGTTATGGGTTAATGAATCTTACAGGTGTTTTTGCGGGTGCTTTTATTACTCAACTTCTGGGTAAATCTACTGATTCAGGGAATTTGGGTCGTGATATGGCTTTGTTGGCTATTCCGGTTGCGCTTGCTGTTTTATTGCAGCTTTTGGTGTTGAAGCCGACAACTGCTAACAAAGAAACAGATTAGTTTAGTATCATAATCAACGGGTGCAAATGAGAAAAATAGCATTAGTTTTATTAACTACTTTTACTTTAGGCAGCAGTCTGTTCGGGCAGGAGTTGACACTAAAAGAACAGGCAATTGAAGAATTTAAGAAAGAGCATTATGATAAGGCAATTGAAATTCTTGAAAGAGCCGTTGAGGAAGCGCCGGACGATGCAGAGATTTATTATTATTTAGGTTGGTATAATCATTATTTAGCTTATGACAGCAGGCCTTTAAAAGGATATAATCTTTCTTATTCCGGGAAAATATTTTCATATTTAGATAAAGCCTTAGAATTAAATCCGAATTATGGCGATGCAAAATATTTTTATGGCGCCGAATGCAGTGGAAATGCTTTTAATTCCATGCAAAATTATGATTTAGAACAACTTAAATATTTCTATAAACGGGCCTTTGACAAAGGCGCTTACCCTGACTGGTTAATAGAATTTGGGAAAAATTTACTTAACTCTTGCCCGGAAAACGCAATCCTCTTTGTCGGCGGGAATGCCGATTTTGACATTTGCTTCTATTTGCAACTGCATCAGGAATTTAGAAAAGACATAACGGTAATACCCATTGGAAATATTGACCGCCCTTGGTATATCGAATTTTTAAAAAATGGATTAGCAGGAGTTGTGCAACCGGTTAAATTAAGTTTAACTAAAAATCAAATTTATGACATTCACCCTTTCAAATGGGATACAACAATTATTTCCATTCCGCTACCCCCAAGGGATATTGCTAAATATGACTTAGCAAACGATTTTACTTTTAACTGGCAAGTAAATCCTGATTTGACATCACAAAGGCAGCACGCGAAAATTCGCGGAGAAAAACCAAAAGACAGAACTTATTTAAGTCCGCAGAGAGCGATGTTATTACAAATTGTAGAAGAAAATTACGGGCTGCGCTCAATCTGCTTTTCAAATTTGTGTAACCCGTTTTTTTATGGCGGTTTAGACAAATATTTTGTTAATTGTGGTTTGGTGTCGAAGTTGGCCCCTGTTGATACAAAAGCAAGAAATATTCAAAACAATTATTCTGAGTTTGAAAAATTACTGAAAAGGGAAAACTTAGAACATTTCTCTGACATAATAGAGAATAATTTGCCCCGGATTTCAGGTATCGCATTTTCATACCACCGCGTTTTATATTTACTGGCAGAAGAGTACGCGAAAAAAAATCAGGTCGATAAGTTAAATGCCTTAATGAGTTTATATGACAAGTGTTTACAAATCGGGTTAAACGAAAGAACAGAAAAATATTATAAACACGAATTAGAAAAGTTGAAGGATAATATAAGGTAAGACTTTAATTATTAGTTTTTTATGTTACTTTAGTGGCAATTTGATAAGGAAGAGCCATGCAATCGGCTGCTATTCTTATGCTAAACGTTGAGCTTAATTCAATAAATGATAAATAAAATGAAACGATCATGAGAAAATCTTTCACACACAGGCAAATGATTATGATTCTGGAAGTTTCATTTTTTACCAAAAAAAATAAATAACTATAAACAGATGAAAATACTGATCATTTTTAATCGTGAACCTTATGACAATACCGATGTAACCTGGAATGGCCTCAGGCTTGCAGAAACATTAAGAAAAGAGGGGCAACAAGTACGGATCTTTCTAATGAATGATGCTGTTGACATGGCAAGAGATGCTTGCAAAGCACCGGAAGGGTATGACCAAGATTTATCACAAATGCTTAAAGAATTAATATCAAATGGCGTTCAGGTACAAGTCTGCGGAACATGTATGTCTCGTTGCGGTATTTATAAAAATCATCCATATTTTAAAGGAGCTGAAAAATCCACAATGAAAGCATTAGCTGAATGGGTTGTTGACAGTGATAAGGTTTTAACATTTTAATATGAAAAATAACCCATTTGACCTGTATCCGTTTGAATATGAAGATTGGTTTAAAGAAAACAAAACTCTTTTTCAATCGGAGTTACTTGTTCTTAAACAAGTATGTCCGGCTGGAAAAAATGGAATAGAAATAGGCATAGGAAGTGGAATTTTTGCAGAAAGGTTAGGTATAAAGCTTGGTATCGATCCTTCTGAAAATATGCTAAAACTGGCCCGACAAAGAAATTTAACTGTTGATTATGGATTTGCCGAAGATCTACCATATGCTGATAACAGTTTTAATTTTGCAGTTTTTATAACCTCTATCTGTTTTATTGACAATCCTTTAAAGGCTTTACAAGAAGCACATCGTGTGGTTAAAGAAAATGGAAATGTGATAGTTGCATTTTTAGATAAGAATAGTTCTCTGGGGAAGATACTCACAGCTAATAAAAATGATAGTAAATTCTATAAAACAGCAAATTTTTATTCTGTCAAAGAGATTATTTCGTTGATGGAAGCTGCTAATTTTATAGTTAGCGAGGTTTTTCAAACGCTTACTAATTTAGAAAACACCGAAATAGAAGAACCCACCAAAGGATTTGGAAAAGGAAGTTTTGTAGTAATAAAGGGAAATAAAAAAGATAAAGATTCTTAAATTAAGCATTTAAGCCAAAATTTGTTTTAATCACACAGTTTCTGAGATAGTGCTGAATAGGGGATGGTTTAATCGTAATTCATTGGTTTACTTTGCATTATGATTTTTTATTGCTTGATTTTCAGTTTATTTGTTTCGTAGTATTTTTCTTTAGCTGTACTGATACGAATATTCATACTTTCTTAACTAACATTTTCTTGTTGATAATACTTTAACTAATACAATATGAGGTAGTTAGGTGTGTGGTTTTTCTCTTGCAACTCGTGCTGCTACCAATAGACTTTATTGGTGAAAACAACCCGAAATACGATTTCCGATTCTTTCTATAATAACTCTCTATTTCTTGCTAAGATTACGTTTCATTGGCATTTATTCTAAATTCATTATCTCATAACAATCACTCATTTTTTAACAACCTGAATGCATAGGTGTTTTTTACTATTTCTTTAAGATTAAAAAAGATCGAATTTTACATGAAAATTCAATTTATTAACACTAAAGAATCCGTTTGGTTAACTGGTTTTTTTATATGTTTTTGTGTTTTCTGTTTATAAGTCGATTCAAACTTTTTGGCTCTAATTTTTTAAAATTGTAAAGCGATTACGGTTTATTGTCAAAATTATTCTTTTGGCAATAGGAAAGAGGGAATCCCGTGAAAATCGGGAGCTGTACCCGCAGCTGTAAGTCCGATAAGGTATTTTTGAAAATCTTTTGCCACTGTTCGTCAGCCGACGGATGGGAAGGCTTCAAAAAACGGACGAGCCAGAAAACCTGCCATAATCAAATTTAATTAGGCTTTCGGGAGCTAGAGCCTGGTTCGCGGTTGAATCGATTATTTTGTTTTGTATTCTTCAGAATGTTCTGTCTGCGTACCTTATGTGCTTTCCGAAAAAATTTAATTAATAATGAAAAAGGAAGAATAAAAGCAATATCGTTTTTAGGCTGTGAGTAGATTATATAACTGAAAATCAATCAAATAAAACCAAAAAATATGAGTAACGCTGAATTATTAGTTGTAAAAAGAGATGGGAAAAAAGCTCCCTTTTCCATCGATAAAATTAAAAATGCAATTAGAAAAGCATTCCTTTCAGTTGGAAGTTTTGCAAGTGAAGAAGACCTTGCAAATATTTTACACCGGGTGAATATCCGGGGCGAAATGAATGTGGAAGACATTCAGAATCAGGTAGAACGTTCGTTAATGGCCGAGAATTATTTTGCAGTAGCAAAGTCGTATATACTTTATCGCCAGAAACATTCCGAAGATCGGGAAACAAGAGACCGGATAAAATTCTTAATTGATTATTGTGCTGCCGGAAATGCTGCTACCGGAAGTAAGTTCGATGCCAACGCAAATGTGGATAAAAAGAATATTGCCACACTTATCGGTGAACTTCCCAAAGGTAATTTTATCCGTTTGAATCGACGTTTATTAACCGACAGGTTATCGAACATGTTTGGGAAAGAGTTAGCCGATAAATACCTTAGCTTTTTGAATCAGCATTTTATTTATAAAAATGATGAAACAAGCCTTGCTCCTTATTGCGCAAGTATCACCATGTATCCATGGTTGTTGGAAGGAACATCAAAAATCGGAGGAAACTCTACTGCTCCAACTAATTTAAAGTCTTTTTGTGGTGGGTTCATTAACATGGTTTTTATTGTTTCGAGTATGTTGAGCGGAGCTTGTGCCACACCTGAATTTTTGATGTATCTGAACTATTTCATAAGCAAAGAATATGGTGATGATTATTATAAACGTAGTACTGAAATTGTTGATTTATCGAAGCGAAACCGTTCGATAGATAAGGTTATTACCGATTGTTTTGAGCAGATTGTTTATTCGCTAAACCAGCCAACCGGGGCACGAAATTTTCAAGCAGTATTTTGGAATATTGCTTATTATGACAAATATTATTTCGATAGCTTATTTGGCGAATTTATTTTCCCTGATGGGAGTAAGCCCGAATGGGAATCGTTAAACTGGTTGCAAAAACGGTTTATGACCTGGTTTAACAATGAACGTACCAAAACAATGTTGACGTTTCCTGTAGAAACAATGGCTTTATTAGCCGATAATGGCGATATTAAAGACAAAGAGTACGGCGATTTTACGGCTAAAATGTATTCCGAAGGACATTCATTTTTTACTTATTTGAGCGATAATGCCGATAGTTTAAGTTCGTGCTGCCGTTTGCGTAATGAAATTCAGGACAACGGTTTTAGTTATACTCTTGGTGCAGGCGGAGTTTCAACAGGTTCAAAAAGTGTGTTGACAATTAACCTGAACCGTTGTGTTCAACAAGCTAAGAGAGAAGGTATTCCGTATATCAACTTTCTGGAGGAAGTGGTTGACTTGGTACATAAAGTTCAGCTTGGATATAATGAAAACCTGAAAGAACTACAGGAAAAAGGAATGCTTCCGTTGTTTGATGCCGGTTATATAAACATGAAGCGCCAGTACCTGACCATTGGCGTAAACGGACTGGTTGAAGCCGCAGAATTTTTAGGCATTGAAATTAATGACAATCCTGAATATGCATCATTTGCCAGCGAAGTATTGGGGCTAATTGAAACTTACAATAAAAAGTATCGTTCGAAAGATGTCATGTTCAATTGTGAAATGATTCCGGCAGAAAATGTGGGTGTAAAACATGCCAAGTGGGATCGCGAAGATGGCTATTTTGTTCCGCGCGATTGCTATAACAGCTATTTCTATATAGTGGAAGATGAGTCGCTGAATGTGATTGATAAATTCAAAGTTCACGGAGAAAAATATATCGAACATTTAACAGGCGGATCTGCATTGCATATGAACCTTGAAGAGCATTTAAGCGAAGCCCAGTATCGCCATTTGTTAAAGGTGGCAGCCATTGAAAAATGTAATTATTTTACTTTTAATATTCCGAACACAATTTGTAACGATTGCGAAAACATTGACAAACGTTACCTGAAAGAATGCCCGAAGTGTAAAAGTAAAAATATTGATTACCTGACGCGTATTATCGGTTATATGAAGCGGGTAGGGAGCTTCTCTGATGCCCGCCAGAAAGAAGCAGCCAAAAGATATTATGCAAAAAAGAAGGCTCAAGGGCAGGTAAAAGTTAATAAAGAGGAATATGCTCAAATATTATAACTACGATATCGTTTTTCAGGAAATTCCCAATGAAGTTACGCTTGCAATTAATATTACCAATTGCCCAAATCGGTGTAAAGGTTGCCACAGCCCGCACTTACAAAGAAATATTGGCGAAGAGTTAAACGAAGAACTGATAACAAAGCTGATGAATAAATATGCTTCAGCAATTACCTGTTTTTGTTTTATGGGCGGCGATGGAGACCCTAAAAGTGTTGCTGAACTGGCTAATTTTATACGCTTTAATTACCCCTCAATTAAAGTGGCCTGGTATTCAGGCTGTGCCAAATTACCCACTAATTTTGATTATAAAAATTTTCAGTATATCAAACTGGGTGGATATGTTGAAGAATTAGGAACCCTGAAAAGTGAAACCAGCAACCAGCATTTATTTCAGATAGGGCAAAATGGTTCTATGGAAGATATAAGCTATCTGTTTAAAACGCTCTAAATGGTTATTTAAAATAATATCGTAATTTCCAATAAGATTGCTCGTGGTGATTAACTGTGTGTTATTCAGTAATATGCATGGTTCGTTAATCGCTCGGGCAATCTTATTTTCTAAATGCACAACAGGTTAATTGATAAAACAAAAGATGAAAAAACAACCATAGAATATTTTTATTGGTAAGCAAGAAAATCAAATATAATTGGCACCGGGTTATTTTACATAAATATGATTTCCTTCAATCAGAAGGATAAAAACGAATACATAATGTTCAGGTATCAGAGCCTGGCAAACTTGATAGCATCTCCTGGCTATTTCCTTATAAAAAAACCTATTTTTCTCTACGGGCAAAATGGAAAAAAGGGCATTTGCAAGCTTTAATTCTTCTATTTGTCGAATAGTAGATGCAGGGTATCCAAGCTCACTGGCAATTTGAGTTAAAAAGCCTATATTAAGTTGAACATTTTTACTGTGTGTATTTAAATTTCCTTCGGCCAGTTTTGCGGCTTTACCAAACATAAGGGCCAGGTTAATTTTATTAATTTCCTGTTGAGCAGCCGCCTTTATTGAATCGCCAACTAAGTTGCCAAAGTGGATAAAGGCCGTGTCTGGCAAGTGTGAGAACTCTGAGCGCAGCCGGTTTTCACTTCGTTTTCCCGATGTAAAAACAACTTCGTCAAGCCCTGATTCATGTAGTACCGACAGTTGGTATTTAATGGTTGCTAAAAAAGCTTCGCTCGAAAAGGGCTTCACTTTGCCAGTGGTTCCGATAATTGAAATACCGTCTACTACGCCAACCCTCGGGTTAAAAGTCTGCTTTGCCAACTCTTCGCCTTCCGGTACAAATGGTGTTACCTCAAAACCGGTATCCAATTCGTATTCATCGGCCAAAGTTTCCAGCACTTCTGTTATCATTTGTCTGGGAACCGGGTTTATTGCAGGTTCGCCAACTTTCACCTGCAATCCGGGTAAAGTAACTTTCCCAATGCCTTTTCCCTGCAAAAAACGAATACCACTTTGTTTTGTCAGAGTTAATTCACATCCAATTTCTTTTCCATGAGTAACATCCGGGTCATCGCCGGCATTTTTAACAACAGTGCACGCTGCCGACTTTTCAGAAAGTGATTTCGGAAAAATTAAAAAACGAGTTTTTTCCCCATCGGGCAAAAATATATCTGCTGATTTTGGAAATGCCCCTTCAGCCAAAGCAATAAAACAGGCTTTTACCGTTGCCGCAACACAGGTTCCGGTGGTAAAACCGGAACGCAATTCACCTTGCTTCTTTAAAATACTCTTTTGTAAAACATAGATTTTCTGAAGAAATTCTTTTTCAGAATAAATAGTAAAATTAAATTCTGGCAATACAGGCCGTTTCACAACCCACAAGGGAATATTTAGCTGATTGGAAACTTTCGTTTTACTCTCTATAAAACCGGAAACGCCGCTCTCTTTACTTAGCAGAATATCAGCCCCGGTTTTTTGAGTTAATCGAAGTAATTCATCAACATCATCGGAAGGGTCCATCGGAATGACATATTCGGCGGGAATACCTGATTTCTCAGCTTTTTTGCGGCTTAACTCTGTGTTCAGAATTCGAAAAAAACAAGTTCTGTTTTTCCATACGTTTTTCAATGCCGGAATGGTTTGAACACCGGTTAACGATAATATTCGATGATAATCACTTTTTAAAAGTGCTTTAGAAAGATGTTCATACGAATCAAAAAAAGTGATATTTTTTAGTTTCTGTAAATCTTCGTATTTCCGCTCATAACGCAAAACCGGAATTTCTAATTGTTGAGCAGCTTTGTAAATATTCTTATGTAGCTGAACAGCAAACGGATGTGCGGCATCAATGAGCAGGCGGATTTCATTTTGGCGGCAAAAGGAAATCATATCAGCGGTTTCCATGGCTCCGGAAATGCGTTTTCCTTTCAAAGGTGTATTCACCCTGGTTTTGGTTGAATAATAATACGGTTCTTCGATAAAATCAAGGATTTCTGCCGTTTTTTTCCCTTCTGTTGTGCCACCAAATACTAAAATCATAATCACTTTTTTTCTTTCCTGAAAGCATGTTCAAAGTGCTTGTTATACAGTTTCGAATTGCCCGAACGGTTGTCAATAGCTTTTCCAACTACTATAAGAGTAGTCATGCTCAGCTGATTCTCTTTTACTGTTTGTGCCAGCATATCTAAGGTACACCGATAAATTTTTTCATCGCTCCAGGTCAATTTATAACACACAGCAACAGGCGTTTCTGGTGGGTAATGCATTTGCAACTCTTTTTGCACTTTTTCGGCAATCGAAGCACTTAGATAAATACACATGGTACTTTGCGACCGGGCAAGTTCATGCAATTGTTCTTTTTGGGGCATGGGAGTGCGTCCTTCGCCACGAGTAAGAATTATAGTCTGTATCTCTTCGGGTATGGTAAACTGTGATTTCAATGCAGCGGCAGCTGCCTGAAATGACGAAATTCCGGGTGTAATACTGTAATTCCAGCCCCACTTATCCATGATGGTCATTTGTTCCTGAATAGCCCCGTAAATACACGGGTCGCCTGTGTGGAGGCGTACAATCGATAACCCCCGGTTGTAAAAGCGCTTCATACTGTTGAGCTGGGTTTGCAAATCCATGCCTGCTGAACTTTCCACTACGCAGCCCGGCTTGGCATAATCTGTTAGCTCGCGCGGAACAAGGCTTCCGGCATATAAAATGTAATCGGCTGTTTGCAATAGGCGTTTCCCTTTTACGGAGATTAGCTCCGGGTCACCCGGCCCGGCACCCACAAATTCTACAAAACCGATACGTTCTTTTTGAGCATTAACAGCCACAGCATAGGTGAAAAACTTGTCTCCGGCTTTCATCTTTGTTTTTTGAACCAGTAACCTGTTTTGTGCCAGGAGCATTGCCGCAGCCTCAGCTACTCCCGCGCTTCCGGTAACAGCTTTTACTTTTTTAGAAGGGTTGGGAACATTATATTTTGCTAAGACAGCTCCACTAAAATCGTGTAATGGAACCTTCCATTCGCGGCTTAAATAAAGAAAAGCTTCTTCGTTTTTTTTCAATTCGGCCGTGCCAAGCGAAGCAACCGACAATGTTGAAATACCCTGGCTTTTCAGGCTTTTTTCCAGTATTTGCTGAAACGCTTCAGATGGAACTCCGCGTTGACAGCCTAATCCTATATGTATCATCGAAGGACGATAAAAAATAGCTTTTCTTTCAAAATCGTGTAAAAATGGGGTAACCGCCAAAATCACTTCATACTTCTTCGGGTCCAGTTCTTTTGCGGAATAAAACACGTCTACAAAATCGGGACAACCGGATTCAAGAAGCAGGGTGCCTTTGTCTCGGGCTTCCAGTAGCAGGGCCGTTTTTTTTCGGTTTACAAAATGGCCCATCAAGCGGGTGAGGTTGCCGGAACATTCCATTTTCCAGTTAAATTGCCGGGGAAGCACATCGAGAGCCCAAAGCTCCGAAGTATCGCTAACGGTGGTAATTACAGGAACTGCGCCAAGCATGTTTGCCAGTTTTTTTGCCAGCTCATTTGCTCCGCCAACATGCCCCGAAACTACTGGCTGCAAAAATTGTCCGTTGGCATCGATGTTAAGTACTGCCGGATCGGTTTTCTTATTCTCCAAAAAAGGAGCAATTTCGCGCACACAAATTCCCAGTGCACCAATAAAAACCAGTGCATTGCCCGACTGCCATAGATTTTTAAAGCCAATCGGTTTTTCAACCAATTCGGCTTTGGGTTCTTTTTCCAGAATTTTCTCCGCCAGTTTTCTCCCTTTTTCTGAATGTGTTATTATTGAAATCATATTCTATTTTGTTTCTCGCTGATTAATACAGATTTTGCAGAAAAAACACTTTGTTAAACCATTATTTCTTTATTGCTAAAATCGTAATCAGGTTATGTTCGTCAACGGCCAACTTTTGTCGGAAACAGAGGTGGTATTTGTTTTTTTCGCTCCAGCTTAGAAAATTGTTTCTACTCTTCTCGTTTACCGAATTAAAAACAATTATTCCTCCATCAGCCAGGCGGGAATTTACATCATCCAGTATTTCTTCCATTTTACCACCGTAGCCTCCGAGAAATACAGCGTCGGGTTGTTCTATATTTTTTTTCTCAATCTCCATGAAATCGCCAATGAAAAGCTGGATTCCGGGTGTTTGAAATTTTTGGGCATTTTTTTCGATGATTTTCAAAGATTCTTTTCGTTTCTCAAAAGCGATAACTTTTACATCAGGAAAATGGAGGCGTGCTTCAATAGAAACGCTTCCCGTGCAAGCGCCAATATCCCAAAGAACTTTTTTGTTGTGAAGTTCAAGTGCTGATATGGTAACCAGGCGAACAGCCATTTTGGTAATCATTTTCGGGCGGCCTTCCAAAATTTCAAATGCTATCTCAGGAATTCCTATTTGCGGAATCCTATCCTTGGTCATTTCGAGTAAAAAACAATTTGGGTGCGAAAAAGAGAGATTTGCTACTTCGTGCAATGAAAGCTCAGCGGTACGTTCGTTCTCACCGCCCAGGCATTCGCCGTAAAACATGCGGTAATTATCGTAACCAAATTCCAGCATTCGTTTGGCAATGGAGACCGGTGTATTGGTACGGTCGGTTAAAATAGCCAGGCGTTTTTCACCTTGCAGCAATGCTTTGTCAAACTCGTGCCAGTCGCGTCCGGTAAGCGAAACCGTTTTAAATTTGCCATAATTTATCTCAAAGCGGTGTGCCAGAAGTTGCAGGGAATTAAAAACCGGGTAAAAAACAAAATCTGCATCCGTTAATACGCGTTTCAATGTGTTTCCAATTCCAAAAAATAAGGGGTCGCCCGAAGCAAAAACCACCCAGTTTCCCCCGAATTTTTTCAATTCGTCAAAGAACGTTGCCAAAGGAGCGGTAATCATTACCCAATTTGCATTTTCAGGCAACCATTTTTTTACCAATTCATAATGCCGTTTGCCTCCTGCAAAATGCAATGTATTAGCAATAGCCTTTTGTTGTTCTTCTGAAAACTCCGGCTTTTTATCGTATATGCCTATGATGGTTATTTTCATTTTTTCTCTTATAATCCTTCACCGGGATGCATGGCTTCAGCTTTATTCCAACTAAGGATAGCATTGATAATGGTGGCTGCGACATTGCTGCCTCCGCGCCGCCCGTTTACAAATACGGCAGGAGTATCAGGGCATCCATATTTTAGCTGCCATTTGCTTTCCTGTACATTTACAAAACCAACCGGGGCTGCAATTACTCCGGCAGGATTTGCTTTTCCGCTGCGAACCAGCTTTACCAGTTCCATAAGCGCAGTGGGTGCATTCCCAAAAGCAAAAACAGCATCCGGATGTTCTTCTACTGCCAAACGGATTCCTGCCTGGGTACGTGTTATCCCTTTTTTATCGGCCAATGTTTTTACCCGCTTATCTTCCAGATAACATTTGATTTGTAAGCCCAGCTTTTGGGCAACAGCACTACGAATGCCACGGGTTACCATCGACACGTCGGTGACAATTACCGGCGGATTTTCTGAATTAAATCTTTCATAGAGAGCAGGAACCACATTGTTTTTCAATTCGATAAAATCATTCAATTTAAAATCGGCAGTAGTATGGATACAATGCAGAGCAACCCAAATATGCTCTAATGATTTTTCTTCAAAATTAACTTTCTGTAAAATGGTTCGGAAACTCTCGTTCATAATCTGGCGCCCCACGTTATCGCCTGAATCGTTATCGGTCTGATGCAATAAATAGCCGCGCGGTGTTATCATCTTATCACCGAATTTTTGGGTTTGACTGTTCCCGATAATGATAACCGTAAACATATCGGACATAGAAGCATCCAAATCTTTCAGTTGAATAACTTTGGTATTTTCTTCTTCACGCCCAACCTGGTGGGCGATTCCAACAGGTGTTTCAGGCGACCGTACTTTCAGAAAAAGTTCTTTTAACCGCATTAGTTGCCAAAAGCGGTTCTTACTTACCGGATTGTAAATTGCTGTGATAAAATCGGCTTCGGCAGCAGCCTTAATTCGTTTTTCAATTTTTCCCCAGGGAGTAAGCAAATCAGACAGGGAAATGGAGCAAAAATCGTGGCCCAGTGGTGCTCCTAATTTTGCAGCAGCAGCAAACATGGCGCTGATTCCGGGTAAAACTTCAATTTCAACGGCCGAATTATTTTTTTGTTTGAGTTCCCATAATAAGGGGGCCATTCCGTACACACCGGCATCGCCACTGCTGATTACGGCTACCGTTTTCCCTTTTTCGGCTTCGGCGAAAGCAGCCTCGGCACGTTCCTGCTCTTTTTTCATGCCTGTGCTAATCTGCTCTTTTCCCTCAGCCAAATGTTCTACATAACTCATATAATATTTATAGCCTACTATAACATCCGCGTTTTTTATGGCCTGTGTGGCTTCTTGGGTCAACTGTTTTTTATCTCCCGGGCCTATTCCTATACAGTATATTTTTTTCATGACAGTTGGCATTAATTTCTAAATTTAGGATAAATAATTAGTAACGAAAAATACGGAATCTGCCTGAATTCCAATTCATTGGCATTGCTGGTAAAAAACTCACTGTCGGTACCAACCCTTTCTGCATATAGGAACGAATGCCCGCAGTTTTTTAAAAACAAATGCCAGTTGTTAAGCACACTTATTTTCATAATAACCAGTGTGGATTGCCGTTTCAATACTTCTGTTACTGCTTCAAAACTTTCAGGTTTAGCAATTATTTCCAGTCCTGTTGTACTTTCCACCAAAGGTTGATTCCCCAATGTAGAGGCAGCAATGAAAGCAGGAACTCCGGGAACCAGGTGGCAAGGAATGTTTTCTTCTTTTGCCAGTTTAAAAATATAACCGAAAGTGCTGTAAAAAAATAAATCTCCTTCGCTCACTAACACCACGTTTTTTCCGTCTTTATATTCGTTTTTTATCCGGGTAAAAGCTTCCTCGTAAAACTTCTGAGCTCCTTTTCCTTTCATCGGAAACAGGAGCGGCTCACAAGGTTTATTAATTTCCAGCTTATTCAGAATATGTAATGAAAACGAACGGCACTGCCCATCTTCAAGCGATGAAACCGGGTAAAAAATAATGTCGGCACCTTGAAGTGCCCGATAGCCTTTCAGGGTTATTAACTCCGGTTCTCCGGGCCCTAATCCTACGCCGGTAAATGTTCCTTTATTCATTTTATATTAAAATATCTTTTCTATAAACTCTTCCAGCTTCCCTTTTTCTCCCAAATAGAGATGCATGTACGAAGCCCAGCAGTTTTTGTAACGAAATACCGGCATTTCAACCGGAATATCACGTGCATTTTTTACTTCAATATTTATGTTGGAAGGTTCGTGTTGAGTTAAGTTTGAATAATGAAATTCGTGGCCTTTTAACTCAAAGTCATCCAGTTTTATTTTGCGGTAGCCTATATGCAGCTTTTTATTTTCGAAACTGGTAGAGATATTAAAAACGCCACACATTGCGTTACTTTCACCGTTCTCATCTATGATTTCTTTACCGAGGTACATCATTCCTCCACATTCTGCAATAACCATTTTTCGGTTCTCAATAAATTCTTTTATTGATTGTAACATCATTTTGTTTTCAGCCAGTTGCCGGGCAAAAAGTTCGGGATAGCCGCCCGGGAGCCAAAGCAAGTCGGCAGTCGGTATTGTTTTATCATGAATAGGGCTAAAGCGGACGACTGTTCCCAGTTGTTCCATTGGGTCGATATTGGCTGCGTAAGAAAAGTTAAAAGCTTCGTCGTGTGCCAATGCAATGGTTAATTTTTTGCTTCCAATTGGCCGGCTCCTGTGCTCAGCTTTTTCTGTTTTTGCAGTCAGTTCCAGCAAACGGTCGATGTCGATATTTTTTTCAACCAATTCTGCCGCTGTGTTAAATAGTTCCTCTTTGTTTTCATTGGGAAGGTGTAAGCCGAGATGGCGTGATTTTACCGCCAAACGTTTATCACGTGGAAGATAACCCAGTGACGCTACACCAGCATCTTCGGCTGCTTCTTTTAAAAAACGGTAATGTGACTCACTGCTGACTTTGTTAAAAATAACTCCTGCTACCCGTATGTTTTTATCAAAATTTTTGAATCCGAATAAAAGTGGAGCAGCTGAATAAGCCATGCTCGCTGCATCAATAATCAGAATTACAGGAATGTTTAATAAACGGGCAATTTCAGCCGAGCTTCCTTTGTCTTTTTTTGCGCCATCAAATAGGCCCATAACTCCCTCAATAATAGCGACTCCGGGGTGTATTAGGTTTCGGTTGAAAACCGAGCGGATATGCTCATCAGAAGCCATCCACGAATCGAGATTATACGAAGCACGGCCCGCAATTTTTTTATGATACATCGGGTCAATATAATCGGGTCCGCACTTAAACGGTTGCACGGTAATTCCACGGTTTACCAGGGTCTTCATCAAAGCCAGCGAAACCATGGTTTTACCCGAGTTGCTTTTCGGTGCAGCAATTAAAAATGCCGATATTTTAGCGTTTTTCATTTTTTGATTTTTGGGATGGGAATAACATAAATTTTTCCACCTTTACATTGCTTTGTTTTAACTCAACAATAGCCAGTAAATAAAATAAATCGCTCATCCGGTTAAAATACTGCAAAATATATTCAGCTACCGGCTCAATTTGATTTAACTCTACCAGTTCCCGTTCGGCTGTACGTATTCCGGTGCGAACAAAATGGCACAATGAAGCAACTTTGTTTCCTCCCGGAAGGACAAAAGCCAGTTTCTCGTCTTTTAGAAAATTATTTAACTTCCCGATCCAGCTTTCACAAGCAGCTACGCCTTTTTCTGCATGTATTTTTTTATTGGGTTTGGGCGAGTCGGCAGGGGTTGCAATGTGCGACATCATCAGCATAATATCGCGTTGTATTTTTAATAAACCTTTTTCCCACTGATGGTTTTCAGGCAGTTCAGCCAGTAACATTCCTATGCGTACATTCGCTTCGTCAATCAATCCGTTACAGCGAATGCGGATGTGGTTTTTACTGACCCTGCTTCCCCCGAAAAGAGAAGTTTGCCCGGTGTCTCCTGTTTTTGTAGTTATTGCCATTATTTTTTATTTTATGAATTAAGCACTTAAGCAATAACCTGTTTATACGTCACAGGTGGAGTGTTAACCATCCTGATCAATAGGTTATCAAAAATTCCTTCTTTTATAAAGTTACGGTTAAACCGGTAGCAGTCTTCATCAATGTATGCTTGTAAATGTTTTACATGCTGATGCATTCCTTTGAGCCAACCTTTGAAACCCATAATTGCCCTATGTAAGTCAGGAAAATTATTTTCTTTCTTCTCTGATTTAACTTGCTGATGGTTACAGAATTCCTTGCGTAGAGGCTGATATTCCCGCCATTTGTTGTTTTTTATACTGACATCCTTTTTCAGTATCGATTCCAGGAATGTCCCCAGTTCTTTTGAACTGCTTTGTTTGATTATTTTTCCATACATATGGCTTCGGCTTTCCCCTTAATTTTATGTCTGCTACTACTTTTCATTGCCTGCATAACTTTTTGTTTGAAAGTCCAACAGGTTTTCTGTCTCAATCCAAGTTTTCTACTCAGTTCTGTACTGCTGATTCCTTTCTTACAGGTGCTAACATAATAGACAATATAAAATGCTTTCAATATCGAAAACTTCAACTGGTGGAACAGGGTTCCGCTTGTGGGGGAAACTATTCGGTGACAACTGGTACACTGGCGGTCATATTTGCGCTTTCCTTTGCAATAGTTGGTATGTCCACAATTGGGACAAATAAAACCATTGCCCCATTTTAACTCAATAAGATAGTCAAAACAGGCATCCTCGTCAGGGAAACGTTCCTGAAACTCAAAAATCGTAAGGCTTTTAAATTTGTTCTCCATTTTTCATTATATTTTCCCTTGACTTAGCTACTTTTGATATATTGATAAAATGCCTAATTCAATAAATTTATCCTAAAAGAAAAGAGTCATGATTAAATAAAAAAAACTTCGCCGAAGTATCGTTTCTTTTTTCGGTTTTATCGTCAACAAAAAACAGATTGTCAAATTCTTCAATATTAATTCTTAACTATCCTGCTCCAAAGTGTCGGGGGCATCCAAAAAACATACAACCTGTGTCTCTACGGAAAATACTATGTTTTTTACTTTAAGCGATATTCATTTTTTATTCTTGGGTAACAAAAATGGCTGTTGCCATAGTGCCATCTAATGTTGTTTCGCTACCATTTTTCCAGTATTTGGCAACATTATTTGTATGACCCGCTACATATACATCGCCATTGACAACCGCTATACTATTTGCTTCAGCATGATGACTTCCGTCGGTAAGTGGTATAGCAATACCATTTTTCCAATATTTAGCAATATAATTTGTTCCGTTGCTTTCAAAACCGGCTATATATACATCGCCATTGTCAATAGTTATGCTTTTTGCTGTAGCATCATGATTTCCATCGGTAAGTGATGTGGCAACACCGTTTTTCCAATATTTGGCAATATAATTTGTTCCGTTGCTTTCACCACCTGCTACATATACATTGCCGTCAACTATGGTAATACTGTTAGCTTCAGCAGGATGACTTCCATCGGTAAGTATTGTAGTTAAGCCATTTTTCCAATATTTTGCAATATTGTTTGTTCCGTTGCTTTCAAAACCTGCTATATATACATCGCCATTGTCAACAGTGATGCTATTTGCCTTAGCATCATGGCTATTATTGGTAAGTGGTGTGGCTGTACCGTTTTTCCAGTATTTGGCGACAAAGTTTGTCCCGTTGTATTCAGAACCTGCTACATATACATCGCCATTGTCAACAGTTATACCGGTTGTTCTAGCTCCATTACTTCCATCGGTAAGTATCATGGGGATTTCGTTTTTCCAATATTTGGCAACAGAATATGTTCCGTTATTTTCTCTACCGGCTACATATACGTTGCCATCTGCAACGGTTATGTCAGTTGCTGCAGCATATTGACTTCCATCGGTAAGTGTAGTAGCTATGCCATTTCTCCAATATTTGGCAACAAACTGATTCTGATTATTATTGTACCCAGTACCTGAAATATATATTACGGTTTCTGTTGAAGTGGATGGTGAGTCATTGTCTTTGCAAGATAGAAATATGGAAAATGCTAAAAGTAAGGTTGTTAAAACCTTAATGTGTTTTGTATTATTTAAAATTTTCATAATAATTTAATTTAAAAGGTTAATCATGTTTGTTTTTTATTTTTAATTATTTAAACATATTGAGAAGGAAGCTTTCCCCTTATTCATTACATTGCTTTCACACTTTCAAAATGTTTTAATGTTCTTTTTTTGTTTTTTAGAACATTAAGAGCTGTCTAATGCAGATGTGGTAAAAATACCCTATACTACTACAAATGTAGTAAAATTATTGAATTAGGCACTTAAGCAATAATCTGTTTATTCATTACAGGTGGAGTGTTGACCATCCTGGTCAATAGGTTATCAAAAATGCCTTTTTTTATAAAGCTACGGTTAAACCGGTCATATTTGCGCTTTCTTCTGTAATAATTGGTATGTTCACAATTAGGACAAACAAAACCATTGCCTCATTTTAACTCAATAAGATAGTCAAAACAGGCATCCTCTTCAGGGAAACGTTCCTGAAACTCAAAAATCGTAAGGCTTTTAAATTTGTTCTACATTTTTCATTACATTTTCCCCTGACTTAACTACTTTTGACATATTGACAAAATGCCTAGTTTAATTATTTTAATTTTACCGGAAGCCCCGAAACCATTAAAGTTACTTCATCTGCTGACATTGCAATAAACTGATTTACCCAACCTTGTAAATCGGCAAATTTTCGGGCTAAATCATTTTCTGCATGGCCGCCCATGCCAATTTCGTTAGAAATAATTAGTAACTCTGTATCTTTTTCAAATAACTTGTTCAATTCTGCTTTTGCTAATTCCAATATTTCATCGATAGATAATTCCTGGTTATCAAAATACAGGTTGGTGAGCCACAATGTAATGCAGTCGAGTACCACTACTTTTCCTTCAATTTCAGCTTGCGAGATGTTTACCGGTATTTCCAGCGAAGTCCAGTTTTTGCCTCGGTCGGCTCGATGTCTTCGCACGCGTTCTTTAAAGTCTTCGTCCCAAATTCGGGCAGTGGCCAAATATACCGGAGTTGCACTTTTTGAAAGTGCCAATTCCTGGGCATAACGACTTTTCCCCGACCGTTGTCCTCCTGTTATAAAATGAATAGTTGCTATCTTCATAAAAACTTAATTTTATAATAATTCTCATTGCTCCATTTTACCTGAATAACATCTCCATAATATATATCAATAGCAAATATTTTATAAGGAGAGGCATTTAAAAGATAAGCCAGAATTGCCCTGATTAATCCGGCATGACTTACCACTAAAATTTCTTTGTTGGTAGTTTGAGTAACCTGCTTCCAAAATTTAATAATTCGTTTTTGTACATCAAAAAAATTTTCGCCACCGTGTATTTTACAATTGATAAAATCTTCGCCCCATTCTTTCTGTTGTTCTTGCGGAATTTCGCTCCAGGGTGTCATTTCCCACGAAGCAAAATCAATTTCGCTAAGTAGTTCATCGACATTTACATTTTCTGTTCCGACCAATTGTTCTGCAAGTAAACGGCAGCGTGATAAGGGGCTCGAATAACAGGCATCTAAGTCAACTCCGTTTAATTTAGATTTAACTTTTTTCGTTGCGTCTTCTAATGAAATTTCACTTGGAAGTACATCTGATCTTCCATAACAGACTCCGTCCAGGACTTCTGTTTTAGGATGCCGGGCCAGGTAAATATTTTTATATGAGTTGCTTACTATCATCAGATTAAGATTCCTTTAAAACTTAAAAAACAGAAAAAGAGAAAAATCAGTACTTCGTTGATTTGTTGAGCCATACCTAAACAATCGCCGGTGTAGCCGCCAATGTGTTTCTGAAAATATTTTCCGGCCAGTAAAGTTGCCACAATTACCACGGGGAGAATTGAGAAAACAATCCATGGGAAAAGCAGCAACGGTAAAAGCGCAATGACTAAAGCAAGCAAGATGCGCAACCATGAAAGCGGGCTGCTGGAATCACGCGATTTGGATCCGCCTGTTTGCCGGGAATTTTCCCAGAATTTTGTAATTAACAAAACCGGCCAGCGGCTAAGTGCATGGGCTGCAATAAACAGCATAGGTATTTTGCTTTCCAAAACGCTATTTAATGCTGCTATTTTTATTGCGAACAGAAAAATTAACCCGATGGTGGCATAGGCTCCCACCCGCGAATCTTTCATAATGTTCAGGATTTGTTCTTTATTATAACCCCCTCCAAAAGCATCGCACACATCGCCCCAGCCATCTTCGTGTAAAGCACCGGTTATTAAAATCATTGCTCCGAGCGATAAAATAATGCAAACCAGTTGTGGAAGAACAAAAGCCAATAAATAGTAACACAGCCCGCCAATACCGCCAATAAAAATTCCGATTAAAGGAAACCACGTTAAAATTAATTGCTGATTTTCCTTTTTGTAATCAATTTTAAACGGAAGGCGAACCCGTGTGAAAAACAGGAACGCCGAAAGGATAATATTTAGTTCGCGTTTTAACATGTTATAGAGTTACATTATAAACTTTTGCCTCGGCAAAAGAGGTCATTTTATTGAGCATGGCAACACTGGCCTGAACAATAGGGTAAGCCAAAGCTGAGCCGGTACCTTCGCCCAGCCGGAGTTTTAAATTGAGTACCGGTTTCCCTCCTATAAAGTCGAGCATTTTAATGTGCCCGGGTTCATGCGAGCAATGTGCAAAGATGGCATAATCTTTTATAGTCGGATTAATGATGTAAGCGGCTAAAAATCCGGAAGTGGCAATAAAACCATCTACTAAAATCAGCATTCTTTGGCGGGCTGCTTCCAACATTCCTCCGGCAATAGTTGCAATCTCAAGGCCACCGAAACGCGCCAGGTTTTCTTCCGGCGTATCAGCAATTCCCAACTTTTGAATGGATTGTTTTAAAATTTGCGCTTTGTGACTAATTCCTTCCGGCTCTAAACCACATCCCGGGCCGGTGCATTCTTCAACAGGAATTCCGGTATAAACAGAAAGCAGTGCTGTTGCCGGAGATGAATTGCCAATTCCCATTTCGCCAAAGCCAATAACATTGGTTCCTTTTTCAGCAAATGAAGCAACAATATCCCGTCCGTTTTGTAAAGCCTGGTTGCATTCTTCCAGAGTCATGGCAGGTTCGTAGAGAAAGTTGCGACTTGCTTTGCGAACTTTTTTCTCAATCAATTTTGGGTGAGGTTCAAAAACATAATTTACACCTGCGTCAACTACATATAAATCGAAGCCAAAATGCTGGCACAAAAATCCAATTCCACCGCCATCATTCAAAAAATTCAGGCACTGTTGCCATGTAATTTCCGTAGGTGCAGGACTTACTTTTTCATTTGTAATTTCATGGTCTGCAGCCACAGTTAGCATCACCGGGTTGTTAAGCGAAGGCTGTGTTGTTTGCTGCACCAGGCCAATTTGCATTGCCAACTCTTCTAATTGTCCAAGCGAGCCTAACGGTTTTGTTTTGTTGTCGATATTGTACTGAAGCAATTTTTGCAGTTCTTCATTTTTAATAGGTGCTATTTTTATATTTTCTAATGCTTTCATAATCATTTTCAGAATATAATTTTTTTACAATAAGGTTAAAATGGCAAAAAGTAGTGTAAGCAAAAGCACAAAAACAACTTCCGTCCGCCTGATTATTTTAACAGTATTGGTTAAATCATTTTTATTAAAATCACGTTTTGTTTCTCCAATGGCAGGTTTGGAAACCCACTCGCCAAAATAGAGGTGGGCGCCCCCAAAAGTAACATTAAGTACCCCGGCTATTGCAGCCTCAGGATACCCTGCGTTAGGGCTGCTGTGTGCATTTCCGTATTTAAATATAAAACGGAGAGCACGCTTGCTTCCGCTGCAAAAAGCTATTAAAAATGCGGTTATTCGTGCCGGGATAAAATTGGCAAAATCATCGATACGGGCAGCTACGCGGCCAAACAGCAAATACTCTTTGTTTTTGTAGCCAATCATCGAGTCAAGTGTGTTGACCATTTTGTAAGCCATCATTCCGGGAACTCCGCCCAATGCAAACCAGAAAAGCGGGGCAATTACGCCATCGCTAAGGTTTTCGGCCAGGGTTTCGAGTGTTGCTGCTTTTATTTCATTTTCATTGAGCTTGCTGGTGTCGCGGCCAACAATGCGGCTCACTTGCTTTCTTCCTGCCTCTAAACTGTCTTCTAAAGCCTGAAATACTGCTTTCCCTTCTTTTACCAATGTGGTTCCGGCCAAGCAGAAAAACACAAATATTGTTTCAATGACGATACCCAAAACAGGGGAAGCCTGGTACGAATATTTTATTAAAAAGAAAAAGAAAATAAAAGTTGTGGTAATCAGAAAGATGGCAGTTATCGCCCCTTTAAAAATCCGATGTTTTCCCTGGTTTAACTTTTTGGTGAAAAATGAAATACTTTTGCCAAAAGCTACTATCGGGTGTGGCAGCCACAGCGGGTCGCCCAATAATTTATCGAGCAGAAAACCTGTCAACAGAGCAATAATATGGTAACCTAACAACTCCATGTCTTCAGCACTTTTAATAATTCGTTATTTTTATCGGGCAATTGCGTGGAAAGTCTAAAATGAAATTCGGACAGGCCCCTGAAATTGGAAGCATCGCGAATTAGAATTTTGTATTCTCCGGCTAGTTTCTTTTTTAATTTGCCGGCATTTACAGGCCCTTTTACCAGAAAAAAAGAAGTTTCGGAAGGAATAACTTCAAAACCTTTTATTTGGGCAATTTCAATTTGAAACCGTTGTGATTCAGTCAATATTTCTGATACCTGAAAATCGTCGTTATAATTATTGGAGAAACAATACAATCCGGCCTCCAAAGCCAGTGAGTTAATGCGCCATGGCATTAGCTTTTTTCTTAAGTTGGTTATTAATTCAGGGGGACAAACTAAATAACCCAGCCGTAACCCGGGAATTGAAAATCGTTTTGTAAACGAACGTACTACAACCAGGTTTGTATACTTTGAAACTTCATTCTGCAATGAAATGTTTTTGTTGAGGAATTCAACGTAGGCCTCGTCTATAACAAATAAAGTATTTGGATTTTGCTGAATCTTTTCCTTCAGCATTTTTTTATTGAAAGTTTTTCCATCGGGATTATTGGGGTTGCATATCCAAACAAGGTCGAACGGCTTTTCGTTTTTTTCTAAGAAAAGGGAATTGCTACAGAATTCAATGTTGTGTTTGTACATTTTACAGGCATCTTCATACTCTGAAAAGGAAGGCGTGTAAATTAGCGACTTTTTCTTTTGAAACAGAGATGCAAGTATGTAAAAAGCTTCTACCGCACCGTTTGTTATTAAAACGCTTCCCGGAGAAAGCCCTTTTTGTTGTTCAATGCGGCGGGCCAAATTTTCTGCCAGTGGTTCCGGGTAGGCATTTAATCTGGCAATGCAGGATTTAAGGTGTTCCTGCAAACCGGTATTGATTCCTTGCGGATTTACATTCGAGCTAAAATTTATCCGAATGTTTTTATAGTTATAAATATCGTCGCCGTGCCCGTAAATCATTCTTGTAATATTTTATAAATAGCTTCCATGTTTACATTTTGGCGAACATGTGTGGCCAGCAAACCATATTGTTTTTGTTTAAACTCGTTGTAGTCTTCGGCAGCGTACTGTTCTTTGGTAAAAGGCGAAAGCAAATCATTAATAACCACAGGATTATCGAGAATACCGTGCATATAAGTCCCCCAACAATTTTCGTTTATACAACAGCCTTCCTTTTTGCCATCAGTTAAGCGGTTTAATGGTTGCATGCCTGTTAAGAAAGTGGTTTTTCCCATGTGAATTTCGTAGCCGGAACATTGTGTTTCATAATTTTTAAAATAGAATGAACTACGAACCGTTTGTTTTTCCGCTTCTAAAATAGTTGTGGTTGGCAGAATATTTAGCCCGGGCACTACTTTTACATCGCTTTCCACGCCGTAGGGGTCTTCAATGCGTTGCCCCATCATCTGGTAGCCGCCACAAATGCCAATAACTGTTTTTCCGGCGCGTGCAAGTTTCGACACTTCGGCAGCTACTCCGTTTCTCCTGAGTTCAATGATATCGGCAATGGCGTTTTTAGAGCCGGGCAGGATAATGATATCTGCTTTTTGAAGTTCTGTGCAATTATTTGTGTAATATAAATGCACCCGCTCATCGTGTTCCAGCCGGTTAAAATCGGTGAAATTGGAAATCCGGCGCAACAGTACCACTGCAACATTTATTTTGTTGTCGTTGGCGAAAGTAGCTTTCCGTTCAAGCGCCACCGAGTCTTCTTCTTCTATCTGAATATGATTGAATGCCGGGATAACGCCCAAGACCGGCACTCCGGTAATTTCTTTTATAATTTTCCGGCCTTCGTCAAACAGGTTAATGTCGCCACGAAACTTATTGATGATAATGCCTTTTATCTGTTTCCGTTCTTCGGGTGAAAGCAATTGAATGGAGCCATAAACACTGGCAAAAACACCTCCGCGTTCAATATCTGCGACCAGAATAGTAGCGGCGTTTGTTGCGACAGCTATGCGCATATTGGCAATGTCGTTTTCTTTTAGGTTTAATTCTGAAATGCTTCCGGCTCCTTCTAATACCACCGGATTGTATTTTTCGGCAAGCCGTTGAAACGCTTTCATTGCTTCTGCAAAAAGCTGCTCTTTTATTTCGCCCCGGAAATAACTGCCTGCTGAATAGTTGCCATATACTTTTCCGTTTAGAATTACCTGTGTGCTTTTGTCGGAATTGGGTTTTAGCAGTACCGGATTCATATCGGTGTGGCAGTCGATGCCACAAGCTTCTGCCTGAACTGCCTGTGCCCGGCCAATTTCGCCGCCGTTGGCTGTTACAAAACTATTGAGCGACATGTTTTGCGATTTAAACGGAGCAGGATGAAACCCATCTTCCCTGAAAATGCGGCAAAATGCAGCAGCGAGCACACTTTTTCCTACATCGGAACCCGTTCCCACAAACATAATAGGACGTTTTATACGTTTATTGTTACTCATAAAACTGCCTTAAAATTTCGTTTCGTTTAAAATTATTAAACCACGCCATTTTTGACTGGTGAATTCGCTCCGGCATTTCAGTTTTAAAATCGGCAATACAATATCCGTTTGCTGCTTTAGTTTCTTCTGCCAATACTTTTCCTTTTGGGTCTATAATCATTGCCAGTCCTGGTAGTGTTGTTCCCCGGGAAGTTGTTCCGGCCAGGTTGCATGCCAGCACATAACAGGCATTATCATAGGCCCTTGCACATAAATGGCGTTTAAAACGTTCCAGTTTTTCTTTTCCGTTTTCTTTGGGTGATGCAAAAGCCATTGCTAACAGATTTGCTCCCTGCTTTGCCTGTGCATAACTTATTTCGGGGAAATGTGTTTCGAAACATAACTGCATTCCAATTATTAATTTACCTGCTTTAAAGGCCTTTATCCGGTTTTCTTCGCTAAAAATAATCTTTTCGGTTGGGCTTAAATGTGTTTTTCGGTGTTTCCCTGTTATTTCTCCTTTTTCAAAAATGAAATGTGTGATGTAAAACCGGCCATTTTCTTCTTCGGGAAAGCCAACAGCAAAAACAATTTGTGTGTTTTTAGAAAATTGTTGCAATTGCCCAAAAAGTTCAGTTTTGAGTTTTAATAGCTTTTTTATTTCTTCTTTAGAAGTAATATAGCCAGATAAATTCAGTTCAGGAAACAACGCAAAACGAACCTGTTCTTTCTCAAAATAAGAAAGCATTTTCAAGGTTTCCTGAAGATTGGCGGAAACATTGCCGGGGACAGAATTAATATAAGCGGCAGCTATTTTCACTCATTTATATTAATGGAATTAATTGTTTTTACTACTATTTTTTCTACAGATTCGGTAGTAATTATGCAGTTATTTTTTTTATACAAAGAAAATTTAGGTTTTCCGTTTTTTTCAATTTCAATCCAAAAGTCGGTATTTTCTTTCATTCCTGTAACTTTTATGCCTGTACGGGCAAAAGCACGGCGGAGCAGCACATATTCAAAACCGTGGCCTTTTACCGGCAATTGGTGAAAGTGTTCGTATTCCACGCGAAATAAACCGGTTTTGGTATCGAATTCAATCCCTTTGTTTTGAAACAGGGTTTGAAAAGCATTTTGCAAGAGTAGATCTTCGGGGCTTCCAGCTGTTAATGGCCCATTGGGATGTAAAAGCCATAGGTGGTCAGCCATTTGCAAAGCCAGGTCAAGGTCGTGGGTAGAAAGTAATACTGATTTTCCCGATGCAGAAGAAATACGCCGTAATAACTGGATAATTTCTACTCGCGCAGGAAGGTCGAGGAAAGCGGTAGGTTCATCCAGTAAAATAATTGGTGTATCCTGTGCTAACGCTTTGGCAATAAAAGCCTTTTGTCGCTCACCATCGCTAATAGAAGAGAGTAACGCATTTTTTTTATGGGCAATGCCACATTGCTCAATCGCCTTGTTGATAATTTTTTTGTCGTTTTTGTTGATACGTCCCAGAATACCTGTATAGGGGCTTCTACCATAGGCAACCAATTCATAAACGGTAGCATTGGGAACTACAATACGGTCGGTAAGCACAACGCTTACCAGGCGGGAAATTTCTTTTTCGCTTAAACTGCCAATGGTTTTTCCTATAATACTGATTTCCCCTTCAAAAAAAGGCTGAAAGCCACAAAGGGTGCGTACCAAGGTACTTTTGCCTGCGCCGTTTGCACCCAGCAGGCAAACCAAGCTGCTTTCCTGTATTTGGGCATTTAACCGGGAAGCCACAATCTTTTTTCGTGTGCCGACAGAATAGCCAATTGTTAAATCCCTGATATTTATATAACTCCGGTTTGTCATTACTCCATTAGCTTTTCTTTTCTTCTTCTGAGTATTACAGAAATAACCACCGGAGCACCAACAAATGCGGTTACTGAGTTTATGGGAAGTTCGCTGTCGAGACCCGGGAGCCGTGCAATGAGGTTACAAAGCAGGGCTGTTATGCCACCAATTATTGCGGAATTGAGGATAAGCGTAAAATGATTGGATGTACCTGAAACCATTTTGGCCAGGTGGGGCACAGCCAGGCCGATAAAAACAATTGGGCCGCAAAATGCTGTAACCAGTGCAGTAAGAATACCGGAAGTAAAAATAATAAGGAAACGTGCCTGCCTGATATTTAGCCCCAGGTTGCGTGCATAATGATCGCCCAATGCCAGCAAATTCAGGGGTTTGCTTAATAAAAGGCAAAGGAAGGACAGAGGGATGGTTATTAATGCAAATATGCCGGCACGTTCTAACGATAAACGGCTAAAACTTCCCAGGCCCCAAATTACATAATTGTGAACGTCTTGTTCGAGGCTGTAAAATTTCAGGATTCCTACAATGGAATTAGAGAGATAGCCAATCATTACCCCCATAATGAGCACGCTTAGTGTGCCACCTACTTTTCTGGAAATGAGTAAGATGAGAGATAGTACTGCTAGTGCACCGCCCAGCGAAGCGGCGATTACGGCCATATCGCCCCAAATGCCAATGCGGGCAAAAGAAAAGCCAAATGCCTGTCCGGCTACCAGCAATACAAAAGCAACGCCCAGGCTGGCTCCTGAAGAAATTCCTAATACGGAGGGGCCTGCCAGCGGGTTTCTGAAAAGTGTTTGCATGAGCAATCCGGCAATGCCTAAAGACATTCCGGCACTCAGCGCTACCAATGTTTGCGGCAGGCGTGTGCGGATTAAGATATTCTCCCAAATTACATTACCTGACCCTTTTCCGACAACAATAGCCATTGCTTCGGAAAAAGGGATGCTGACCGATCCCAGCGCCATATTGAGCAGTATCAAAAAAATGAGGGCTGCTAAAGTAACGAGAAGCATAAGAGAAAACGGTATTTTTACTTTTCCTTCAGCCATTATTTCAAAAGCTCATAAAATTCAGGTTCGTATCCTGGTAATAACTCAGGATGAAAAAAATGGATATAATCAGCAAGAAGAACATCAGGCTTCATTGCATTTTGTTCATAATACGGTTTTTTTCGGATATTACAAGCAATGATATTTCCGTTTGTAAATGATTTGAAGTCGGCATAGCGGGAATCTTCAGCTTTTAAAGCAGCTTTATCATATCCGATTTCTTCAGGCAATAATAATCGCCAGAAGTCGCATTCTGCAGCAGTAGCATAAACACTTTCAAAATCGAGCGGGTAGGCTGCTTTTTTATTATCTTTAAAAATATATTCGGCTCCGGCATCTTTAAAATAATGCGCATAGAAGCTATCACCTCCCGGCACATACCAGGTTCCTGAACGCATTTTTCCTGAAAAAATAGTGGGGCGTTTTTCTACTTTTGCAGCTAGTGCTTTTAATGATTCGTAGTGTGCAGCAACAGCTGAAAAAATGGAATCTGCTTTTTGTTCTTGTCCTGTAAAGGCGGCAATCATTTTTATCCATTCTGCACGGCCTAATGGTGTTTCTTCTTCGTAGGCAGCCATGGGAACCAAATTGAATCCCAGGCTTTTCAGTGCGTCGTAACCACCTGTTTTAAAAGGAGATACAAATATAATGTCAGGGTTGAGGCTGGCAATTAGTTCAGTATTAAACTGCCCTTCTTTCCCCACCTGTTTTACTAACCCGGCTTTTATGCGCTGTTTCATCTCTTTATGGAACAAGTGCCGGCTGCTATTTGTAGCGACAATGTTCTCGATGTTATCAAGTGCAAAAAAGTAGGTGAGTTGTGTTGACGAAAGACAAATGATCCTTTTACACGGAACGGGGATTGTGCCCGGTTTTTCCTCATCTTTCAGTTTTTCTGCAGGAACCAGTTTAAGTGTTTCAAAATGAGAACTGTCGGCACCAATTCCATATATTTTTAATTCTTTATAACCATCGCCAATACCTATCTCAAAACTTTTAGCGTATTTCAATGGTACGCTTTTGAGCATTTTGCCGGAAGGCTCTTTTTTTGCTGGCTCGCAGGAAGCCAACAAAAACACAAACATTATAAATAGGTAGCAACTAATCTTGGAGTTCATTTACTACTTCTTTTAAATGTTTTATCCAAATTGCATCTATTGCATCAAATTCGCCCAGCCCTTTTAATATTGGCTTTACCTCGAATCCGGCTGTTTCAAGCTGCGATTTCCAGCTATCGGGTTCATCGCCTGCCATATCGTTTTGGGCATGGTCGCCGGCTACCGACATAAACGGCTGTAGCCACACAGTTTTTACTTTTTTTGCTTTTAGCCCTGAAATAATTTTATCCAGCCCCGGATAACCTTCAACAGTGCCCAGGAAAATTAGTGGCGAATGCTGCCATAAATAATACTGAACACCGGGATAGTATATATTTGACGGATGTTGTGTGCCATGCCCCATGAATACCATTGCATCGGTTGTTTTCAGTTTTGCCGGTAGAATTGAATGAAGCGCATTGCACGTTTCAACAATATCTTCATGCTGGTTAAGCAAAGGTGCTCCTAACACAATTTTTTGAGTATTTTTTGGAATATGATTAAACGCACTTACTGTTTTTCTAAGGGTTTCAAACTCTTCGCCCGGAATTATATGCAACGATTGCACCGCAATTTTTGTAAACCCATCGGCTCCCATTTTTGCAAGTGCTTCAGCAGGTGAATCGATAGAATGCCCGCGTTTTTTAAGGATGTTACGTATAATGTTTGACGTAAATGCCCAGCGGACTTCCACTCCGGGGAAAGCTTCTTTTACCAGGGTATCAATATGGTTGAGAGCCGATTGTGCATTGGCATAGCTTGTTCCAAACGATACCAACAAAATGCCTGTTTTTTCAACTTGTTTATGCTTGTCCATTCCGCTTGCTGTTAGGGCCATAATAATAGACATTAATATTATTAGTCTAAGTTTTAACATCCTTTTTGAGTTTTTTTATTTTCCTTTTTATCCATTTCCAACTTAACACTACACCTGACAAACTTAAGAAAACGCCTCCAAGTGACAGAATAACCAGCAATAATTTTCTCAACCAGTTGTGTTCAACCAGGAATTTGAAATTGAATTTATGTAGCCCCTGGTAGAGCCATCGGTGAATTTTTCTGTTCCGGGTGAATGAAGTTACCACTTTCCCGGTGTCCGGGTCGATATAAATCAGGTTTTTGGCTTTATCGTTCCAGCTAATTTTATATGCAGGAAGCGGACGGCCAAACATACCCGAAGACTGGTAATAGTTATCGAACTCCGTTTGAACTGAAATGGTGTATGAAGTACCTTTAAATAGTTTTGCAGCCCTTTTTTCCACTTGTTGAAGGGTATATTGCTGTTGCTTGAAAATGGTGTCGCCGGTGGTAATATAGACTTCCGGTTTCCGGTAATTATTGTAATAAATGAACCAGGCAGGTTTTCCCATGCTGGTTTCCCATTTAAGTTTTCGTATTCCGTTTTTATTTTCTATAACCTGCCATAGTTCGGAAAAAGAATGCCCGGCGTTTACTGTTGCTTTTTTCCTTTTATCCCAGAGTTTTCGAGGTTCGAATATTTCTTTTTGGGAACCTCCACCTTTTGGAAGGTCTACCATAGAAAACAACCCGCTCAACAAAAAAGTAAACACAAATACACCAAAAAAGAAACCAACGAGGTGATGCCATTTGTACCAGAATTTTTTGTAAGGCGTAATGCTTCCTGTTCTTTTTCGTTTACGGCGTTTGTTAAGGCGGATAAATCCGGCGATAATACCGAAAAGGCTGGTTAATAACCCGATAACAGCAACCCAGATAACTACCTGGCTCCAAAGTTGAACATTTAGCCGTAACGATCGAAAATAAATCCAGTGTGGAATAGCACCAATACGAGCCAGCCACCGTGTTTTTTTGTTGGTTTGCTGAATAATGGTGCCAGTTTTCGATGATATGTACAGAACAGTATGCCTACTGTCATTCATATAACATTTATAAATCGGAAGCAGGGGCCGGTAGTAACTCCACGGCATCCATTGGTCAAGCCTGTTCGTTTTTACTGATTTCAGAATAGAACTGCCCAGAAAACGTTCTGCTTCTTGTTTGCACAATTCTTCAGAAAAACTATCGATGGGCATAAGTGTTGCTGCATCAAAAACCTTTTGCGCCCTTCTTCCGGAAGGTACACGGTAGACCAGTTTGTTGTCCAGCTTATTCAGTTCCACTGGCTCTTTTATAGAATCGGGTAAAGGAAGAATATGCTCAAAATCAGTTTGAGAAAAAGGTTTCAGAAAAAGAAACCTGTCTTCTCGCGAGGCATGTGGAAACCCGGCAAAAATGAGTACGATTCCTGAAACAAACCAAGCTAAAAACATCAGGCTAAGGGCAATGCCTGTAGCCTGATGAATTTTTAGTATTATTTTTTTAAATAAACGCACGTGCTGTTACTGATTAAATGCAATTTGCAAGCCCACAAAATAGGTACGTCCCGGACTGATTGTTCCATAGTGCGAACCGTAAGGGCTATCATCTACGTAATCGAAAATATTATTAATTCCGGCAGACAGTTCAAAGTTAAAAGCTCCGTTGGTTTTGAACCGATGGATGGTTGTCAGGTTCCACAAATTATAGCCTTTAGCATTTCCAGACTTATCGTCGTAAAATTTATCATCCTGGAAACGGCCATTTAGGTTGGCAGTTAACTGGTATTTTTTCCAGTTATTTACATAGCTTAGGCGGATATTTCCGTAGTTCTGAGCTACTCCTTCCAACCGGATACTGTCTGTTTTATTTTGGGCATCAACATAGCTGTAGCCTCCGCCAACCGAGAATCCTGCACCAAGGGTTGCATTAAAAAGAAAGTCAATTCCTTTTGTTCCGGCTTTTGTGATATTGTAATGCTGACGTGTTCTTTTAACACCGTTTGCAGCATCTTCTTCCGATGTTTTTACGGTTTGATAATCAATCATATCATTCACATTGTTCTGATAACCGGTTATACTGAATGATAATTTGTTGATGATATATTCAGCCGAAACTGCATAATAATTCGATGTTTGTGGCTTCAAATCAGGGTTCCCCAGGAACAGAAATCCTCTTTTTCTATAGTGGTAATATAACTCTTTTAACGTAGGTGCTTTAAAACCATGGGCATAAGTACCCCTGAAATTAAAATCTTTCAATTTATACAGAGCTGATACCTTAGGGGTAAAAGCACTTCCGAATTCCTTATGGGTTACATAACGGGTGCCTGCTACCAGCAAGAGGTTTTCGAAGAATTTCATTTCGTCCTGAGCATAAAAGGCCAGTGTATAAACATCGGCTGAAGTTCCAAGCAATCGTCCTTTTGATTCGAGTTCTTCGTTTACATATTCTCCGCCTACCGATAACTGATGGTTGTCAGACAGTTTGAAAATACCTTTCATGTTTAACGATTGGCGCAATTGTTCGGTCTGTTTAGCTTTGTCTCCTGCTACAAAGTCGCCTGATGCCTGATTGTATTTATAGTAGTAATTGAAATTATCTGAGTTCCAATCGACCTTTAATTTATTTTCTTTTCCAAGCAGGTATTCAGCTCCGGCAGAATAGCTAAAGTCATCGTAGGAATAGCCATATTTTCTAACGCTTAACGGACGCTCAACATTTCGTTGATATTTTGAGCCTTGCACATATACGCTGAGTTTTTGGGTTAAATTGTACGAGAACATTTGATTAAAAGTAAAGTCAGTTGATGGATTTTGTGCCATGGCATCGGTTTCTATTAAATCATCTCCATCTAGTTCGTATTTGCTTAACTGCCAGCCATTTGTTGTTTTTCGGTCAAATGATGTTTTGGAAGAAAGCCTCCCGAAATTCAGGTCAAGATTATTATGCTGTATCCACTCTCCATAACTTCCTCCTCTTGTATTGTTAACCAGGTTGATTTTATTGCCTGATTTTTTTGTAATTATATTAATAACCCCCGCAATAGCCTCGGAACCATACAATGCAGAAGAAGCACCTTTTACTACTTCAATTCGTTCCACATCGTCAGGATTTATACGGTTGAGGTCATTTTGTCCACCAATATCTCCGTAGGTTCTTTTACCGTCAATCATAACCAGAATGTAGTCATTCCCTAAACCGTTTAACTGCATAAAAGGACCCATAACACCCGGGTTGAAATCGAACGAAGGGCTTACTGCTAACATTAAATCGTTGAAGTTGGAGGGGGCAATCCTGTCTATCAGTTTTTTATCGATAAGTTCGGTCTGAACAGGTGCGTTTTTTAAATGATGTGGTGTTCCGGTTCCGGTAACAACTACTTCGCTCAGGGTACTGGTAGATTTTTCAAGCTCACAATTGAATTTAGTTGCTGTGCCGGAAAGGGTAATTTGTTGCTTCACCCGATTATATCCAATACACGAGACAATTACCTCATAGGTTCCGGACTTCACATTTCTGATAAGGAATTCACCATTTTTATTGGTTACGGTTCCCAATGTTGTTCCGTTAAAATACACATTGGCGCCTACAAGCGGTTTGCCAGAACTTTTTTCACTTACTGTTCCTTTTAACGAAACATTTTGTGCTCCAAGGATGGATGCACTAAACAATAAAATACAAGTTAAAAACCAATTCATTTTTTGCATGGTTTAATTATTTAAATAAGTTAAACAATTACATTCTGCAACCATTGTCAATAATATAAATATCGACATGATAAAAAAAACAATGTTGAACTAAAGGTGTTCTCAACATTAACCTCTTACCCGGAAGCAAAATGTTTATATCATTAATTTTGGCAGGTCTTCTGGCTCGTCCGTTTTTTGAAGCCTTCCCATTCGTTGGCTGACGAACAGTGGCAAAAGATTTTCAAAAATACCTTATCGGACTTACAGCTGCGGGTACAGCTCCCGATTCTCACGGGATTCCCTCTTATTATTTCCGAATGTTATCAGAAATAATCACCTAAAATCGGGGGCAAATGTATTGATTAAAAATTAAACAGAATAATATTTATTAAAGGAAAAGAAAGGAATAATGTAATTTAGAAAGAGCGCCAGTTTTATGAGGGTGGGAGTGTGTGTTTTATCGAGATGAAACAGGTTGTTATATTACAGTTTATCGATTATTTTACTCAGAAAGCTTTTGCTCCAGGTTATAACATGTAAAGGTTTATTTTGTTGAAATAAAAGATGTTAGCTTTCTATAATATTGCGAGTGAATGTAATAAGAATTTAGTTGATGTAGCCAAACTGAAAAAGGGAAACTTAAAAGGTTCTTCTGACGAAAATTCAGATATAGTAGTACATATAAATTATACCCCATACTTAGCTTTAAAAAAGCAAAAAAACAGTATTTTAGTTGCTGATTAAGTTCTTTAAAAAAGACAGCGGGATTGCCGTTTGATAAAAATCGGGCAAGTGAAGTGTTGGGATTTTGTTGATTATGTTATTGTTTTGGTAGTCAAATTATTGTGACTTATTTGGCTAGCTACCAAACTAAATTGGTACGATTACGGTGCTAGGTTTTATGACCCGGAGTTAGGGAGGTGGCATGTGGTGGATCCATTGGCGGACCAATTCGCACATGTCTCACCATTTAACTATGCTGAGAACCGACCTATTGACGGGGTTGACTTATGGGGGTTGCAATGGGTTTCTGCCATTGATGGAAATGGAAATACCAATATAAATGTTAATGTTAATTTTAAATTTGACTTCGACCCTAATTTATTACCGCAAGGACTTACAGTTTCAGATTATCAAGCGGCGATTAGTAGCCAATTTAATTCAACATTACAAGCTTCAAATAGTAAGTTTTCAGGTAATGTAACTTTTGCTGGAGGTGATTCAAAAGAATTAGGTGTGGTAGTTCCATCATTAAATATTTATGGGAACAAACCACCAGAAGGAGCTGCTGTAGCAATTGGAGGCATGACAACTTTTGAGCATTCGGGCGTTAATATTTATAAAAAAGATGGTTCAGTAATGATGCCTAACGACCTTGCTAAGATAGCTGTACATGAATTGTTGCACACCATAAGATTTGAGCATCCATTTGAAAAAACACAAGGAGCTGATACAAAATTAATTCACGATGGAGGGAATAATTATTTAACTACTGGCACTACAGATTCTAAAATCCAGTATAACATTATGAATTATGGTTTAATTTCTATTGATGGTCAAAATTTAGGAGAATTATGGAAAACCCAAAGCCCAATATATTTGACAAATGACCAGTTAGATTTAATGATGAATGAAATTAATTTGCAACAACAAGGATTTGGTACATGGCGAAATGATTTTTATGATTATTGGTTAAATACACCAGGGACAGATGTTCCAAGAAAATAATGAAACATGAAATTGTTAAATATTATATCAGTACTAATATTAATTGTAAATGGCTGTAGTACAAGTAGGCATGTAGGTACGGAATCTAAATGTGTAAGCCAATATGATACAATTTTACAGAAGAAGATTTATTCTTTTGTTGATGAAATGCCTCAATATCCTGATGGTACAGAAGAGTTTTTAAAGTTTATCTTAAAAAATTTAGAATATTCTGAACAAGAAGTATATCAGGGTACTATAAATTATACTTTCGTAGTGGATATTGATGGAAAGCTATTGGACAAAAGAATTTACAATAAAAATGTAACTGATTACACTCCTATAGATAAGAAAGCTTTAGAACTGCTCGACAAAATATCTAAATGGGAAATTGGAAAGTGTGATGGGAAAAAAGTACCTGTAAGAATTATTTTACCAGTAAAATTATAATTAGATAGTTGGTAATCCATCTCTAAACCCGGCGCGGTGGCCGGGTTTTGTCTTATAGTTCGAGGCTTTTTTATGCCCCGTACTTAGCTTTGGAAAAGTGAAAAAAAATAGTATCTTAGTTGCTGGTTAAGTTCTTTGAAAAAGACAGCGGAGTTGCCGTTTGAAAAAAATCGGGCAAAATCCGTGTAGTGTTTGGGGGGCAGCAGGAGTATTATGGCGATGGTGTTTTTGCAAATAAATACCTCTACAACGGCAAAGAGTTGCAAAACGACCAATTAGGGGCTACCAAACTAAATTGGTACGATTTTCATGCCCGAATGTACATGGCAGATTTAGGGCGTACAACTACGCAAGACCCGATGTTAGAAAAGTTTTATGGCTTAAGCCCTTATAGTATGTTTGCTAACAATCCACTTCGATTTACTGACCCAACAGGAATGGAAATAGAAGAAGGAAGTAAAAAATTATGGGAAAAACAAAAGGGCTCTGTTACCAAACAAAGAGATAGGTTACAATCTAAATCAGATGGTTTAGTTGCTAAAGCAGAAAAGAAAGGCTGGAGTGCTGATAAGCTAGCAAAAAAACAAGGGAATTTAGGAGAACGAATCTCAAGTCTAAATACAAGTCTTGAAACAATGGGAACTTTAGAAGCAAGTGACCAAGTTTATAGTTTATCACGGGCTGCAGAAGGATCAAATGGTGGTTTGACGTTAGATCCAAAAACGAATGTCATTAATATTAGTTTTGGAAATACAGCAAATTTTGTACATGAAACAACACATGCAGGACAGTTTGAAACAGGAGATGTGGCATTTAACAAACAGTCTGGGGTGTCTTTGGCTCAAGATGTATTTGATGAAGTTGCAGCATATAAGGCACAGTTTGCATATAGTCCTTCTTCTGTGTCTGGTTTAACTTCTACATCGGTTGCAAATTCTTTTGGAAGTATAACAGCTTCATGGGTTCAAGGATTAGGTGGTGGAAGTTTATATGTTCCATTAGGGCATCCGAATTATATCCCTGGTGTAAGTGCTAATACCGGTGTTAGTCCTTTGAATATTAACTCTACTAAATCAGATTTTATTAAAGCTTATCCAAACGCAGCAATAATGAAATCATTGCCGACTAATTATATTTTGAAAAACTCACCTTTTACTTATTACAAGAAATGAAAAAAGCAATAATATACATAGTTGTAGTATTTATGTCGTTGTTGGCATGTAAAGCTCAGAAGATAGAGCATGAAACAATTTGTGGTATTTTTTATAAATTGGAAAAAGGAAAAGATTTTAATACTTCTTATACTGTAGAATTAAAATCTGACAGCACATTTTTTTTAGTTGTAGGTACTGCAGCAGGTAAACCGCAATGCACTGGTAAGTGGAAAATAGTTGATAATGAATTTATCTTGCTCGAATGCGGAGAAATTACAGATGTGACAGAAGCTTTGTCAAGTGGTTACATGAGCCAAAGAGAGCATAAACTGCAAATAATTAGTAAGAACAAAATAAAATATAAAGACGTAGTTCTGAAACGAAAGAAACAATAATGTTAAAAGAAAAGCCCCAAACGGGGCTTTTTTTATATCAAATTGATATTGTCAGCTTTAATAAAATTATTGATAACCGAAAAAGCCCTTTGTCGGTCTCATTCATTTTCTCAATTTCATTGAGGCGTTGGTAGTGCCCCGGTTGTTTTTTTATCTGTAGCAACAGTTTGCCGTATGTTTCGGAAGATCAGCACAAGTAATCCGGATATTTTAAACCCGAAGCAAATCCGGGTAAATCACTTATAAACCACCCGGCTAACCTGCAAAAAAGGTTGGAGCAGTCTCATCCGCTGGAACAAACTTGAGGTCACAATTTGCGACCTCCAATTAGCTGATTAAATTTGTAACCCATAAAATGAGCACCAAATGATCGAAGAGAAAAAAGACAACAGCATAATGCTGCCGGATGAAGTTATCACTAGTAAAATATATCTTATCAGGGGAGAAAAAGTAATGCTCGACCGTGACCTGGCGGAACTCTTTGAAATAAAGTCTATCCGTTTGAGGGAACAGGTAAAAAGAAATGCGGAAAAGTTTCCGGTGCATTTTATGTTTCACAGCTTACAGATGAAGAGGTCGAAGTTATGGTATCGCAAAATGCGATACCTTCCAGACAACACCTCGGCGGCTCACTTCCATATGTTTTTACCGAACACGGAGTATTGCAATTAGCCAACGTTTTAAAGAGCGGAAGGGCGACACAAATGAGCATCAAAATCATAGAGGTTTTTGTAAAGATGCGTCAAATGTTGACGGACAATCTAAGTTTAAAACTGGATGTCGAGCAGATTAAAAAGAAACTTGCCAGCCAGGACAAAAACATCGAATTAGTTTTTAGTTATCTCGATGAACTGATGGAAAAACAGGAAAATCCGGAACCAAGGAGACAAATCTTTGTTATGCTTTTTTAACGGGATTTTATCTGTTTCAACAGTATATCATCAGCATAACCCATAGGCTTTTTTCTTTTATCTGAAAATTAAAGTGTATTTTGGGGAGCAAAGAAGGGTTCTTTGAATAACTTGATTTTGGGCTGTCTGGTGTTGGAGAGAAAAGTTGGTTTTGAAAACTAAATTGGTACGATTACGGTGCTCGGTTTTATGACCCGGAGTTAGCAAGGTGGCACGTAATTGACCCAAGAGCACATGAACGGGAATGGCTATCACCGTACAATTATTGTCAGAATAATCCTATAAATAGAATATAGACCCTACCGGAGCTTTGGATGATGGTTATCAAGACATGCAAGGCAATTATAAATAGTTTGTCATGAAAAACGGAATATTTGTATCGTTTTTAATTAGCTGGCTATTGCTTGGTTGTAGTAGTTCGTTAAATTTAGTTGACTTTAATAATGAGTTTATTAAAGAAGAAAAGCCTTTGTCTGATTGGGATAAAGACTTGCTGAAAATAAGAACTGAAGCTTTTGAAAAACTAAATGTGAACTTTGATAGTGCTAATGCAATATATTTAATTGAAAAATATGACTTGGAGAGCATTTACTATTATGGCTTATTGTATTTAGATGAAAACCAGTATTATCATTTTTGCCGAGAAGGTTTTGGCAAGGAGATAGATATCCTAAACAAAGGCTTAACTAATACAGAAAAGTTTATTATCGAAAAACTTAGAAAAAACGAATACGATAGTATAAAAGAAAAAAGTATAAAAACAGATGTGATGTCTCCTAGTTCGTTATATGTTACAGTTGTGCAAAATAAAGCAAAGAAACGTATAAAGTTTTTTAGGCTTCAAGAGTTTTATATTGATTAAATAAAATCCCGACATTGTCGGGATTTTTGCTTTATAGCACAGCAATATTTTTAAGTTTAACAGATAAACAAAAGTTTTATCTCAATATCCTATAGCAAAAACTATCAGGAAATATGAACCTGGGGGAAGTTTCCTGCTGATGCAATATTATTAAGAAAAATGATTACTTTTAATACCTAAAATATAAAAAGTCCGAATTATAGGGGCTAAACCAATTATATTTATTAATTCAAACTTAAATCTTAACTATGAAAAACAGCTTTAAAAAGGTTAGTTTGCTAACTACATTACTGTTAAGTGTACAGTTATTGTTTGCTCAAACTACAATTACCGGAAAGGTAACTGACGAGAGTGGAGGATTACTTCCGGGAGTTACGGTTCTAATTAAAGGAACCAGCACTGGTACAGTTACCAATTTAGATGGTGAATATTCCATCCCGAATGTTTCCCAAAATTCTATTTTGCAATTCTCATTTGTGGGAATGGCAACAGAAGAAGTACCTGTTCAAAACCAAAGCATTATTAATGTTGTTATGCGTGCCGATGCAATTGGACTTGACGAAGTAATTGCTGTTGGATATGGTACCATGAAACGTGCTGATATTAGTGGAGCTTCAGCAAATGTAAGCACTTCTGATTTTGAGGATTTACCATCAATCAACATTGCAGAATCAATGCAAGGTCGTGTTGCAGGTTTGGCAATTACGAGCAATTCCGGTTCTCCGGGTACAAGCTCAAAAATAAGAATTCGTGGGGGCAACTCTATGCTGGGAAGCAACGACCCTCTAATTGTTTTAGATGGTGTAGCCGTTAATATTGGTTTAAACGATATTAATCCAAACGATATTGCAACACTCGACATCCTGAAAGATGCCTCATCAACAGCAATTTATGGCTCGAGGGGTGCGAATGGTGTTATTGTTATTACCACTAAAACAGGAAATTCTGATAAGCCACGTATTCAGATTTCTACCGATTATTCATTTGATCAGGTTGCAAATAAATATGAGCTTCTTAATGCAAAAGATTTTGTAGCTTTAAATAACATTAGTTTAACAGGCCCCAGTGCCGATACCGACTGGCAGAATGAAATATTCCAAAGCGGCTATACAAGTAATACTCAGTTAAGCATTGCCGGCGGAACGAAAAAACTAAACTATTACTTATCCGGAAGTTTTGTAGATCAAGACGGATTAGTGATAAATACAGGTTACCAGAAATCTACTTTGCGATCGAATATTGACACAAAGATTAATGATAAACTAAATGTTGCGTTAAACCTTACCATTACCAAAACAGAAAGGAACAATACAAGTGATAATGCGTCTTCTAAAGGTAGTCCAATATGGCAGTCGTTAATTTGGTCTCCAACCGAAGCCGTATTTAATGAAGACGGAACATATAACAGGAACGACCAGTATAGTTCTATCTCTTTAAACCCTGTTATGGTTGCTAAAAACAGAAAAGAAGATGTTTTTGCCACAACCCTAATTGCCAACTCTAAATTAGACTACGAGATAATTGACAACCTTGTTTATAGTGCTATTTTAGGAGCAGAAAATATAAAAACAGAAGGAGCATATTTCACAAACCATAATGTTAGTCCAACTACTGGCTCAGGCAGATCGTATAATGATAATTTCTTTTGGCAGTTCAGTAACTTCTTAACCTATAAAAATACATTTAACGAACTGCACCGCATGTCGGTAATGCTTGGTTTTGAGCAATCGCAAAATACCAACAAAGGATTCAATGCAGATGGTACTAACCTGGCAACCGAATCGGTAGGTTATCATAACCTTGCACTAAACGAATCTGCAGGAATTGGTTCGTACTGGAGTCGATCTGCTTTAAGGTCGTACCTTAGCCGTGCAACCTATTCGTATAAAAACAAATATTTATTGACTGCTACATTCAGGCTGGATGGTTCTTCAAAATTTCAGGGTTCTAATAAATACAGTGCCTTCCCTTCCGTTGCATTGGGATGGAGACTTAGCGAAGAATCATTCATGCAAAGTGTTGAAAAAATTGACAACTTAAAATTACGCGCAAGCTGGGGTATTACCGGAAGCCAGGCCATACAACCTTATGGAACATTGGCCTTGTTAGCGCCAAGGGTATATTCTTATGGTACTGCTCAAGCATTAACCGGTTATATGCCAAGCGGAGCTCCAAACCCCGATTTAAAATGGGAGGAAACAACACAGATAAACATTGGAGCTGATTTAACCATGTATAATGGCCGACTGAACATTACAGCCGACTACTTCAAAAAGAATACCGATGGATTGCTGCAAGCAAAAGCTTTACCTCTCTACAATGGAGGTGGTTCTATTATCTCAAATATTGGTGAGATAGAGAATACCGGATTTGAATTTTCTGTTGGTGGAGAAATTATGAACAAATCAGATTTTAGCTGGAATGTAAATGCCAATTTCTCTAAACTTAAAAACGAAGTAATTTCAATTGGCGAAGAAGAACAAATCTTTCCAGGAGAAGAGTATGCAAATGGATTCTTATCCAGTAAAGTATTTATTGTAAAACCCGGAGAATCATTAGGAAGTATTTATGGCTATAACTTCTTAGGAATTTGGCAACAGGACGAAGCAGCTGAAGCCTTAAAATTTGGTAATGTACCTGGTGACTCGAAATACGAAGATTTAGATGGAAACAATATAATTGATGGTGGTGACCAAAAAATTATTGGTAAGGGTTTACCTGATTTTACATGGGGATTAAATAATTCATTTGCTTATAAAAACATTGACCTGAATATTATGATTGAAGGTGTTGAAGGCAGAGACATAATAAATCTGGGTTATGCGGGAGCTGGTGTTGCAGTAGGCGATGCACGTGCAATTACATTAGCAGATGCAAAAAACACATGGACAGAGTCTAATCCTAACACCATTTGGCCAAAAATTGGTAGTAGTAGTAATACCGACCACATTAACTCATCAAAATGGTTACAAGATGGTAGCTATATAAAAATAAGAAATATTAGTTTGGCCTATTCAATTCCAAAAGATAAGCTAAAAATTGGAGATCTACGTATAGTGTTAAGCGGACAGAACCTGATTACATTTACAAATTATAAAGGATTCGATCCTGAAGTTTCGTCAACTGGCAAAAGCGATATCGACCAAGGTTTAGACTTGGGTTCGTATCCAACAGCTAAATCATATTCATTGGGATTGACATTAAATTTTTAATTTTTAATATAAAACAGACATGAAAAAAAATATTATATTTTTATTATTGGTTAGTTTGTTCATTTCTTGTTCTGATTTTTTGGAAGAAGATCCCAAAGGACAGCTAACTACACAAGGGTTCTTTCAAACAGAACAAGATCTTGAACTGGGACTTACAGCCTTATATAGTCAGGTAAATGTTATATTTAATGCAGCCCAATCAATGACTGCACTTATGGGTGCTGATGATATTACAACCAGACCAGGAAGTAATAAAGGCCCTTTTAGAGAATACGATACTTTTTCCGCAACAAATACTAACCCTTGGGTGTATTACCATTTGCCTTATAATGCAATTCTTGCGGCAAATAATATTATAATTAATTACAAAAATGCAGAAAAAGCAACAGAGGAAGAACGTAAACTAGCAGCTGGTCAGGCTTATTTCATGAGAGCTTTGAGCTATTTCTGGCTAGTGAGAGTTTTTAATGAGATTCCTTTAGTTACAGAATTAGAAGTAGACTATGAAGCTGTAAAAGCTACTCCTCAGGAAACTTATGCGTTAATAATTGATGACTTGAAAAAGGCGGAAGAGTTTCTGCCCGACAGCTGGTCAGGAAAAAAAGCTGGTGTTGCTCCAACAAAAGGATCTGCAAAGGCTCAATTAGCTTCTGTTTATCTTCAAATGACAGGTTATCCTATAAAAGATGAATCGAAATACCAGCTTGCTGCTCAAAAAGCAAAAGAAGTAATTGACAATGCCGACGTATATGGCTATCGTTTATTGGATAATTTTGCCGACCTATGGACAACTGCAAAATTTAATGATGAGATTGTCTTTGGCTTGGTTTACGATCGTAATATTTCTCCTTGGACCTGGGAAAATGGTAATATGTGGGCTCCCTTAGCTCCTAAACCTGAAGAAGAAGGCGGATGGGATGATTATTTTGCTGAGATTAACTTCTTTAATAAATTCCCTGAAGGACCACGTAAAGATGCTACATTTCAAACAATAATCAGACCGGATGAAAATACAACCTGGCACTGGACAGAAGCAGTTCAAAGACATCCTTACTATAAAAAAATGCAACAAATTGAAGGTTACGACCCTGAAAAACCTTGGATTTATATTGATTGGTGGTCGAGCCGTACAAACATGGTAATCAGGTATGCCGAAGTATTATTGATTTATGCAGAAGCACACGCTATGGCAGCAAGCCCTGACCAGTCGGCTTACGATGCTTTAAATGCAGTACGCACAAGAGCAGGCTTACCCAATATGAGCGAGGGCTTATCTCAAATTGCATTCCGCGACTCGGTAGTAATGGAACGTGCTTGGGAATTTGCAGGAGCAGAAATAAATCCTGCAAGATGGTACGATTTAGTACGTCTGGAGAGAGTAGAAGAAGCAGCAATGGACAGACACGAATGGGAACTTCCAATATTAAATCCTCCAACAAAAGACGATTATTTTGCACCAATACCAATTAGCGAAATATTGATAAATCCAAATTTGGAGTAAAGTTACTATGCATAAACTTAATTTTAGTTTAGCGAGGTAGAATCAAAGGGAGGTGGTAAGGTAGCTACCTCCCTTTTTAAAAGAAAACTAAAAGATATTCAATAAAGTAAACCTAAAAACAACTAAGACCATGAAACCTAACTTTCTCCTAAAAATTAAGCTTATTGTTCTTTTACTATTGCTCACCGAAGTAAACCTGTTTGCTCAGGTGAAAATGTATGAAGAGCAACTATCACTGCCAACATACCCGGTAGAACCTGCCGAAAAAGCTCCTATTTTCTTCACAGGAGAAAGCTTTCAGGGAGCAAGAAGAGTTATCTACCCTTATGCACAAAACGATGTTATTTCATGCAATCGGGAAATGAAGAATTGGAAATTCCTAACGCTTGAAAATGAATATATTAAACTGGGAATTACCCCTGAAATAGGTGGAAAGTTATACTATGCAACCGACAAGAGCAACAACTATAATTTTATTTATAAAAACAACGAAGTAAAACCATCTAATATTGGCATGACCGGAGCATGGGTTTCGGGAGGGATTGAATGGTGTGTACTTCATCATCACCGTGCATCAACCATGTTGCCCATGGATTATAGCATGGCAGAAAATGCAGACGGCAGTAAAACTATTTTTATTGGAGAAACAGAACCACGTCATCGTATGCGCTGGACTGTTGGTGTAACAGTACACCCCGGAAAATCGTACTTCGAGGCCGAACTTTCAATTTTTAATCCAACTCCTTATACCCATACATTTTTATACTGGGCAAATGTGGCGGCACACACCAATAAAAACTACCAAACCATATTTCCTCCAAGTGTTAATGTGGCAACCTTTCACTCTAAAAATGACTTTACTCACTGGCCCATTTCTACCGAAGTTTTCCGAGGACAAGATTTTACAGAAGGTGTTGACATTAGCTGGTGGAAGAATGTAAAAAAAAGTGCTTCGTTTTTTGCCTGGGATTTGAAAGAAAACTTTATGGGAGGTTACGATCATGGAACCAACAGTGGAACGGTTCACATTGGCGACCACAATATTGTAAAAGGCGCAAAACTTTGGGAATGGGGTTCAGGGCCACGAGGACAAGCAACGGAAGGACGTTTAACCGAAACCAGTGGTCCATATGTTGAAATTATGGTGGGTGCTTATTCCGATAACCAACCTGATTACACATGGATAAAGCCTTACGAAACCAAACATTGGAAACAATACTGGTATCCGGTAAAAGATATTGAAGGTTTTAAAAATGCAAATCTTAATGCTGCTGTAAACCTCGAACAGCGCGACAACAACAAAGTATTTTTAGGCTATCATTCAACACAAAAAGTAGATAATGCATGTATTGTACTAAAAAATAAAGACAAAATTATTTTACAAAAAGAATTGTCAATTACACCCGATAAACCTTTTGTTGAATTAGTAAAGCTAAATGATGAATACCAATTTACCGAGCTTTATACCGAATTAGTAAATGCTGAAACCAATGAGATATTAATTTCTTATCAACCAAAAGAAAAAACAAAACCAAAGCAGTTACCTGAAACCGTAAAAGCACCTCCAGCCCCTGAGGATATTAAAACCGTTGAAGAATTATTTATTACAGGTAGCCGTCTGGAGCAATTCTATAAGAAATCGAAAGATTATTATACCGAAGCATTAAAGCGCGATCCTGAAAATATTCGGGTAAATACAGCTCTTGGAAACCAAGCCTTAAAAAATGGCGATTACCTTACCGCACGAAAATATTTTGCAAAGGCAACAAAACGCCTGACCTCAGACTATGCTCGACCTGCAACCTGTGAAGCACTTTATTTACAGGGAATTACATTGAAAGGATTAAAGCTTTACGACGAAGCCATTGATACGTTATACCGGGCAACGTGGGATTATGCTTATCATTCAGCAGCTTATTTCGAGCTGGCTCAAATATCGTGCATCAAAGGCGACTTCAAAAAGGCACTTCACCAAATAAACGAGTCGCTTTCCACCAATATGAAAAATAATCGTGCATTTAGTTTAAAAGTTTCCATTCAACGAAAATCAGCCGACTATACTGCTGCAAACGAAATACTGAATAACTTGCTTCTTTCCGACCCACTAAACTTTCGGTTATTATATGAAGCTCATCTTGTAGCAAAAGAATCGGGCAAGCCAAGTGCAGCTGCAAAATACCTGAACTTATTCGTAGAAAGAATGAGGAATTTCGACCAAAATTATCTTGAACTGGCAATTCAATATTTAAACGATGGGATGCTGGAAGAAGCGAATAGTGTTTTAAATAAATACGAAGGAGAGCATCCAATAATTTCGTATTATCTTGGTTTTATTCAGCATAAAAAGGGAAATAAAGAAGCTGCCAAAAAATGGTTTGCAAAAGCACAAAAACTTTCTGAAGATTATTGTTTTCCTTTCCGCCTGGAAACGATTGACATACTTCAAACAGCACTGAATTATAATGAGAAAGATGGTAAAGCTTATTATTATCTGGGAAATATTTTATATGATAAACAACCCGAAAAAGCCATAAACTATTGGAAGAATGCGGTTAAAAATGAAACAGATTTGGCAATGGCATACAGAAACCTGGGGTGGGGATATCATCGCCATTATAACGATTTTAAGAAAGCAATCCCCTTTTACGAAAAAGCAATTGAACTGGACAAGAGTAATGCCATTTTATTTACGGAATTGGATAATTTGTATGAGCTGAATAATAGTCCGGTGAAAACCAGATTAAAATTATTTAAAGGCAACGAGGCGGTTGTTAATAGGCGGGATGATGCTTTTGTGCATCAGGTAACCGTTTTAACGCTTGCCGGAGAACCGGAGAAATCGGTTGAGCTATTAAAAAATAAAGTTTTTAGTTATCGGGAAGGAAATTCAAGAGTACGCGAAGTTATTATTGATGCTCAACTATCTTTGGGCTTAAAATATATGAATGAAAAGAACCATCAGAAAGCACTCGATCATTTTCTGTTGGCACAGGTTCCTGATGAAGAAGCCGGAAGTGCCCGTTCTGGTAACAGAAATATTCAGGTTTATTATTTCATCGGCAAAGCTTACGAAGCATTAAAAATAAACAAGAAAGCCAAAAAATATTTTAAACTGGCAACAGCAGCTGAATCTTCAAAAGAAATTGGCATTATGGACTATTATCGAGGATTGAGCTTTTCGGAGTTAAATAATAAAACAAAAGCAAAAGAAATTTTTAACCGTTTAGTTATTTCAGGAGATAAAATTATCAATAAGACGGTTGATGAGCAAGCTGATTTTTTTGCTATTTTTGGAGAAAAGGAAAGCGAAACCTCACGAAATACAAAAGCATATACTTTAAGAGGCTTAGGCTATAAAGGTCTTGGTAAGACAGATATGGCAAAAGCAGATCTGAAAAAAGCTGTCGATTTATCAGTAAGTAATTTATGGGCAAATACCGAACTAAATGGCATGTAAAACAATCATTGTTTCAACCGTATCAATAGGTTATGGCAGGTATTTGGGTACACGCTCCTGTTTGGATACGATTTCTGCAAATGAATAAAGGGAAATATAGCGGTGAAGGTTGGTTAAATAATGCAAGGCAAGATTATTATAACTTTAAATCATCTGGGGGGGTATAGTCATGAAAAAAGAAGTTGTTTGTAAAAGTTGTAAAAAAAATATTACAGTTCGCAGCTGGGCAAACGATAGAGCTGAGTTAGCACGAGAAAAGGGCGATTTTTTTAAACTCAAGTGCAAAAGTTGTGGGAAAGCTTATGAGTATAATGTAAATGAAGTATCTGCCAACACCAGTAGTTTGATTAATAGTTTATTTTTTGTTGCAGTTTTGGTTATTATGGCAGTAGTAGGATATTATTTATTCATTAACTTTTGGGGCAAGTCTTTTTATATGGTTTTTTCATTGCCAATAGCAATTGCTATGCCTGGAATGATATATTTTACATACGTGAAATC
>PDWI01000221.1_pt1 | contig 120611 bp, 127 predicted proteins | sample 1430891 | NCBI WGS metagenome assembly PDWI01 (sample SAMN01162508, study PRJNA174530) | Oral metagenome, whole genome shotgun sequencing project. | biome: Marine environment; feature: Marine mammal; material: Swab sample of the gingival sulcus; isolation source: swab sample of gingival sulcus...
CATCGCCGATAATACTGCAGGGTCCCCCTGACGGAAACGTAGGTCGCCGCCAACTTCTAAGGTGTTTTTTTTTGGTTTTTTTCTATCTATCTTTATTTTAACTTTCTGATCAGTTCTAGGGAATATTTATTGTAACTTTCTATCTTATTGTATCTTTTTAGTTTTATCATATTTGACTGTATTAAAATGGTTTATTATGATTTGATAATGTTCTTATATGAAAGAGATAAGTAGAAAACTTACTTCTTTCAATACATAGTGAGTTTAAGATTTTTTTTCTTCTTTTTTGGGAATTTCTATCCCCATTGTTAATAATATCTTCTCTTCAATCTCTTGTGCAATTTGAGGATTATCTATTAAAAATTGTTTTGAATTTTCTTTTCCTTGTCCTATTTTAGCATCATTATAACTAAACCAAGCTCCAGCTTTATCAATAATATCCATTTTAACACCATAATCAATAAGTTCACCCATCTTACTTATTCCAGAACCAAACATAATATCAAATTCTACTACTTTAAATGGAGGTGCTACCTTATTTTTTACAACTTTTACTTTCGTTCTATTCCCAATTACCTCTTCGGCTTGTTTTAAAGATGCTATTCTTCTAATATCAAGTCGTACTGAACTATAAAACTTTAGTGCATTTCCACCTGTAGTTGTTTCTGGACTACCATATCCTGTCATACCAATTTTCATACGAATTTGATTGATAAAAATCACAGTTGTATTCATTTTATGCATAATACCAGTAATTTTTCGCAATGCTTTTGACATAAGTCTAGCTTGGACACCAACTTGCATATCATCCATATCACCATCAATCTCTACTTTTGGAGTTAAAGCTGCAACAGAATCAACAACGATTAAATCAACAGCACCACTTCTTACTAAAGTTTCTAAAATTTCTAAAGCTTGTTCTCCGTAATCAGGTTGAGATACAAGTAGGTTATCTGTATCGACACCTAGGTTTTGAGCATATACAGTATCTAGGGCATGTTCTGCATCAATAAATGCACAAACACCACCAGCTTTTTGACACTCTGCAATTGCATGTAGAGTAAGTGTTGTTTTACCTGAACTTTCTGGTCCATATATTTCAATTACCCTTCCTTGTGGTAAACCACCAATACCTAGTGCTAAGTCTAAGCCTAATGATCCTGTGCTAATAGCTTCCATCTCTACAACTGGTTTATCTCCTAGTCTTATGAGTGTACCTTTTCCAAATGCTTTATCCATTTGTTTAATAGCAAGATCTAAAGCATTTTTTTGTTGATCGTTCATGTATATTTCCTTAAATGTATTAAATTATTTGTAAGTGTATCACGTATTTAGAATTTTCTATAAAAATATTACATAATGCAATATTTTTATAGTAACCATTCTTGAAAATAGGCAATTTGTTCTTTTGTTCGCTCTGTACTAGTGCCACCATATGAATTTCTAGCATTCATAGAATTTCGTAAATTTAGATAGTTTAATATCTCTTTATCAATATTTTTAATCTTTTTATTTGAGGTGCGTATCTCTTGAAGTGTTAATTCACTTATATCTTTTTTAAGTTTATTTGCTTGTTTTACTACATCTTTTGTTATATAATAAGCTGTTCTAAATGGTATATTTTGTTTTTGAACTAAATAATCAGCTAAGTCAGTTGCACTTAAATGTCCCACTTTACATGCTTTTTCCATATTAGCTACATTTATAGTTAATGTATCCATTACAGCAGTAATAATATCCAATGAAATTTCACAAGTTTTAACACTATCAAATACACCTTCTTTATCCTCTTGGGTATCTTTATTATATGCTAATGGTAAGCCTTTCATAACTGTAAGTAAACTGATTAAGTTTCCATAAACACGACCAGTCTTTCCTCTTAACAATTCTGGTACATCAGGATTTTTCTTTTGTGGCATTATGGAACTTGTTGTTGCATATTCGTCACTCATTTTCACAAAACCAAATTCATAACTTGACCATAAAATTAATTCTTCACTCAATCTACTAATATGCATAATAGTAGTTGAAATATTAAATAAAATTTCTAAAGCAAAATCTCTATTGCTACTACTATCAAGCGCGCAAAGAGTAGGTGCATCAAAACCTAAGAGTTCAGCTGTTTTAAATCTATTTATATTGTGAGGAGTTCCTGCAAGTGCTGCACTTCCTAGTGGTGAATAATTATTTCTTTCATATGAACTTTCAAATCTTTGCACATCTCTTTTAAACATATTTGCATAGGCTAAAATATGGTATCCAAAATTAATTGGTTGGGCGTGTTGGAGATGAGTCATTCCAGGGATTAAAGTTTCTGTATGTTGAGATGCTATATTTACTAATGTTTGGATAAACTTTTTTAATTTATCTTGAAGTACTAAACTTTTTTCTTGCACATATAAAGTAAAATCACTTGCTACTTGATCATTTCTACTTCGCGCTGTATGTAAACGACCTGCTACATCACCTATATATTCAGTAAGTTTACTTTCAATGGCCATATGAACATCTTCATCTTCAATTTTCCATTGAAAGTTTCCATTTTCTATATCATCTTTAATTTTTAATAATCCAGATTCAATTTTTTCTTGATCTTCTATACTAATAATCTCTTGTAAAGCTAACATCTTACTATGGGCAATACTCCCTTTGATGTCTTGTGCATAAAGCTCTTTATCAAACATAATTGAAGCATTAAATTGATCTAATATTTTCGCATTTGTATTTTTTAAAATTTGTTGATTTGCCATAAACTTCCTACTGTATTTGAGTTGTATGAATATCCATTTGAGGATATGGAATACTAATCCCTTTTTCATCAAATGTTAATTTAACATTTTCAATCGTATCAAAATGTACACCCCAATAATCAGCACTTTTAACCCAAACTCTAACAGTAAAGTTCACACTACTATCAGCCAATTCACCAACGGCAACAAATGGTTCTGGATCTTGAAGTACTCTTGAATCTTTATTTACAATATCAAACAATGTTTCTTTTGCTAATTTTAAATCATCATCATACCCAATACCAAATACAAAATCAACTCTTCTAGTATCCTTTAAAGAATAGTTAATAATATTTCCACCAATAACATTTGAATTTGCTACAATAATAACTTTATTATCCGCTGTTTTCATAATAGTATTAAATAAGTTAATCTCTTCAACTACACCTGCTACTCCAGCAGCCTCTATAAAGTGTCCTATCTCAAAAGGTCTAAATATTACTATCATAACCCCAGCACTAATATTTGAAAGGGTACTTTGAAATGCTAATCCAACTGCTAAACCAATAGCACCCAATATAGCAATAAATGAAGTTGTTTCTATACCTACTCTACTTAAAGCTGCTAAGACTACAAAAACTAATAATAAACCATAAACTACATCACCTAAAAAGCTTTGTAATGTATCATTTATTTGAGACTTTGCTAACATTTTTTTAATAATATTTGTTGCAATTTTTGCTAAATATTTACCTATTATAAAAATTGCTAATGCAAATATTATATTCACAAGATACGGGGTCACTATGTTTAGGATATTCTCCATTTGTATTTCCTTCAGTTTTAATGACTCATTATACAAAAATATGAATTAATTATTAATTGTATAAAAAAAAGAGATAGTTAAAACTATCCTTTTTTTAATAATGATTGTGATTAAACTGGTAATACTCTAATATTTTCATCAATCTTTTGTCTAAGTGTTGCTTCGATTGCATATAATGTACCAGTAGTTCCTGAAGCACAAGAACCACAGGCACCTAAATATCTAATATAAATATCATAATGAGGAATATTTTCCTTAATATCAATTATCTCCATATCTCCCCCATCCATTACCAGCATAGGTCGAATATACTCTTCAATAACAGCATCAACTGCTTTAATCCTTTGAACTATTGTCATTTTATCAAAGCTATTTGTACCTGATTGTGTAGTGTCAGCAGCTGAAGTTAATCTCTCATTTTCTAATGTTTCAAGTGTTTCATCAAGAATATCTACTAAATAAACATCTCTAGGTTCATGCCCCCCTGGCTTAATACAGGATTTACAGTAACTTCCAGCTTTTGTTATTTTAATAAGAGTTTGAATATCTTTAATTTGGTGTTCTCTAATTGCATCAACTAAGTCTTTTCTAGTTTTTCTAGCACATTCACAAACAATATCATCATTTACAATCTCATCTCTTGAAACACCTTTATATTGTGCAGCCGCTTCAATGATTACATCATATGCCATAACTGAACAGTGCATCTTTTGAGGCGGTACAGCTGGAATATCTGGATCATCTCTTAAAAATGCTTCAACTTCAGTATTTGTAATATGTACTGCATCATCAACTTTTTTACCAATACATAATTCAGCCATAGCATCACTTGATGCAATGGCGGTACCACAGCCAAAAGATTTAAATTTACTATCTATAATGGTATCTGTTTTTTCATCAACTAACCAAAATAATCTTACTGCATCTCCACATGATTCTGCACCAAAATCTGCAACAATAAGCTTTGCACCAGCTTTATTGGCGTCCTCTTGCGTAAACTCTCCCATTGCAACCGGATTATTCATTCTATCTTGTACTTTTTTACTGTATTGTTCCCACACATTCCCTGTAACTAATTCGTCTCTTGCCATATTATTTTCCTTTTATTTATTTGTAACTATATTTTAATAACATTACATAGATTAATGTTCCTCAATAAATTGGGTAAATGCTTCCTGTTTTGCATATGTCATAGAAATTCCACGAATTCTCTCAACAGATGTTTTTACTTTTTCTATGACATAATCGATCTCTTCATCTGTAGTGAATTTACTTAATGCAAACATCACTGTAGCATTCGCTATTTCTGTTTTTTCACCTAAAGCTTCAACAACAGCACTTGATTCTAAGTCTTCGCTTGAACAGCTTGAACCTGTAGATATATAGATACCATTTTCATTCATATCCCATAACATTGATTCACCCTCTACACCTCTAAATGAGATAGCAACAAGGTTTTTAAGTCTATTTTCTCTAGGAACATAAGATTTTGTGTCTGCTATTTTTAAAAGTTCATCTTCAAGTCTATTTCTTAAGTTTTGTGTAGTATAGTCTAAGAAAGATAGGTTAATATTCGCAATTTCAACTGCTAGTGCCATTGCTGCAACACCATTATTATATAAACTTCCAGCTCTCTTTCCGCCCATTACATTTTTTGCACCATGAATAAGTGTATTATATGGAACTCCACCTTTTACAAATAGTCCACCAATCCCTTTTGGCCCATGAAATTTATGTGCTGAAAATGAAAAATAATCAACTCCTAAATCTGTTACATCAACCTCCATTTTACCGATCGCTTGTGCACCATCACTGTGAAGATATATATTATGTTTTTTAGCAATTTTAGAAATTGCTTTTATATCTTGAATAGCCCCTGTTTCATTTGATGCAATTAAAACAGAGATAAGACAGGTTTTATCTGTAATAGCAGCTTCTATCTCATCTATATTTACCAATCCATTTGTATCTGTACCTACATAAGTAACATCCATACCCATATTTTTACAGTATTTTAAGGGTGCTTTAATACTTGAGTGTTCTGCAACTGTGGAAATAATATGATTTTTAGTACTTCCTTTGAGAAATGCATCCAAAAAAGTTTTAATTACAGTATTGTTTCCTTCTGTTGTAGAAGAGGTGATCACAATGTCATCTGCATCTTGAGCACCAATCCCCTCATATAACTTATCATATGCGTTATTTAATAGTGCTCTTGTTTCAATACCTTTATTATATATTACATTTACATTTCCAAATTTTTTAATGCTTTGAATATACACCTCTTCTACTCTTGGATCCATTTGTGTCGTTGAGTTATTGTCTAAATATACTTCCATTGTATTACCTGTCTTTTAGTTTCTTTAATTATTTTGGAATATTATCTTATTTAAGATAAGAATTATCTTATTTAGAATATTTAATGATTATTTGATACAATTATAAAAATTTATAAAAAATGGAAAAAAATGATAATTACAAAATACAGTGCCAGTGGAAATACATTTGTTATATTTCATACAAATATAAAGGATGATTATAGTAGTTTAGCAATTGAGTTATGTAAAAAAGAAAATGTTGATGGATTAATTGTTGTAATACCCCATGAAATATATGATTTTGAATGGCTTTTTTATAATAGTGATGGTTCAACAGCTTCAATGTGTGGAAACGGAACTCGTGCCGTTGCACATTATGCTTTTACAAATAAATTAGCCAGTACAAATGTGAAATTTTTAACAGGAGCAGGTGTGATTACTTGTGTAGTTGATGATGATATTGTTGAGACAACTATGCCTAAACCAAGTGTAATGAAAAATGAATTTGAAGAGTTGGGATATCGTTGGATTATAATCGATACAGGTGTTCCTCATTTAGTAACATTAGTGGATGATTTAACACAATTTAATTTAGATATATGTTCAAAAATGAGATATAAGTATAATGCAAATGTAAATTTCGCAAAAGTTGAAAATGGTGATCTAAAAGTGCGGACTTATGAGCGTGGGGTAGAATCAGAAACACAAGCCTGTGGTACAGGAATGACTGCTTGTTTTTTACAAGCTTTAGAGTTAAATCTTATCTCATCACCCGCAAATGTTTATCCGACGAGTGGAGAGCTTTTAGTATTAAAGAAAGATAAAAACGGAATTTATTTTAAAGGTAAAGTAATAAAAATAGAAGAGAAAAAATATAATGACTTTTAATAAGTTTCCATATTTTACAATAATTATTCTCCTATCTTTTTCTGGATGTATTGAATCTAATAAAAAAGAAAAAGAGGTAAAAAAAATAGTTCAAAAAGCTAAACCAGTAGAACAAATAAAACTAAGTGAAAAAAAACAGAATTTTAAAGATATCCTTGTTCCAATTGCTACAGATGTATATAATGAATTACAATCACAATATTTAGTAATTAAATTTGATATTGAACATAATCAAAATAGAGATAAAATTGAAAATCTAAAAAAAGAATATAAAGTAAAAACAGATGAAGCATTATTAGAAGCATTAAAACCACACCCTATTAGTATTCTTTTAGCACAAGCAGCTGCTGAAAGTGGATGGATGACATCGCGATTTAGTAAAGATGCAAATAATATATTTGGTGTATGGTCATATAATCAAAATGAACCAAGAATTGCAGCTTTAGATAGTAGAGGGGATAAAAAAGTGTATTTAAAAAAATATCCTACACTTAGGGCATCAGTACTTGACTATTATAAAAACTTAGGAAAAAATTGGGCATACGAAGAGTTTAGAAAGCAAAGAACTTTAACAAATAATCCTTATATCTTAGTAGATTATTTAAAAAGTTATTCTGAGAAAAGGGAAGTGTATACTGAACTATTAAAAGAGATGATTAAATATAATAATTTTAAAATGTATGATATAGATGATACCAATGTTAATAAGAATAAGAAAAAAGAAGAGATAAAGTGAAAGTATTAGTTTGTGCATTAGAAGTATCATCAAATATTCACTTAAAAGCTCTCATAAAAGAACTTGATCCATCGATTGAACTTGTTGGGATATTTGATAAATCTTTAGGAGATCCCACTTATGATATAACTCAAGTATCGGTTATGGGATTTGTTGATGTTTTAAAAAAATTGCCATCATTATTGAAAATTAACAATGAGATGGTAAATTTAGCAGCCAAAGTAGATAAAGTTTTGTTAATGGATTCTTCTGGGTTTAATTTACCATTAGCTAAAAAAATTAAAAAAAAGTATCCAAATAAAGAGATTATCTATTATATTTTACCTCAGGCATGGGCATGGAAACAAAAAAGAATCCCTAAAATAGAAGCGTATTGTGATACATTATGCTCAATTTTACCCTTTGAAAAAAAGTATTACAATAAAAAAGAGATGATACACTATGTAGGACACCCTTTATTAGATGAAATTAGCCATTTAAAAACAGCAGTAAGCCATAATAATAAAGTTGCATTTATGCCAGGGAGTAGAAGAAGTGAAATTACAAAACTTCTTCCTATATATAAAGAGATAGCTAAAATAATACAAAAAGAAGCAATATTAATTATCCCTTCACATTTTACACAAGAGTATGTATCTGAGTTATATGGGGATATTTCAGAATTTACAATAACAAAAGATGCACATAAAACTTTAGAAGAGGTAGATTTCGCATTTATATGTAGTGGAACGGCAACTCTTGAGGCTGCTTTAATAGGGACTCCTTTTGTGTTAAGTTATATTGCTAAATCATTTGATTATTTTATAGTAAAAAATTTAATTAAAATAAAATATATAGGTTTAGCAAATATATTTTTTGATAAAATGGGCAAGGATTCGATACATAAAGAATTTATACAAGATGAGGTAACCGTAGAAAATCTTATCAATGAATATAGAACGATTAATAAAGAAAAATTTCTTCAAAACTCTCAAATTTTGCGAGATTATTTAGGTGAAGGTAGCTCAAAAAATGTCGCTTCAATAATTAATAAAAAATTAAGTGAAAATTAACTATAATTCGTTTCCATTTTCTATAGCCAAGGGAAGTTTTTATAAAACTTTGTGATAGGTTTTATAAAGAGTTGGTAGCAAACATTGATTTTCTACCTGTGATGGAAATTTGGAAAAAAATTAAAAGGACACTTTTATGAAAGTAAGAGCTTCAGTTAAAAAAATGTGTGACAAGTGTAAAATTGTCAAAAGAAAAGGTGTTACAAGAGTGATTTGTGAGATCAAAAAACACAAACAAAGACAAGGATAGACCATGGCAAGAATTGCTGGTACAGACTTACCAAACAAAAAAAGAATAGAGTATGCGTTAACTTATATTTTCGGTATTGGTTTACATACATCAAGATTAATCTTAGATGCTACAGGAATATCTTACGATAAAAGAGCTCATGAGCTTACGGGAGATGAAATAGCTGCAATAAGAAATGAGATTCAAGAAAACTATATGGTTGAAGGTGATCTTAGAAAAAAAGTTGCTATGGATATTAAAGCATTAATGGCTTTGGGATCTTATAGAGGTTTAAGACACAGAAGAGGTTTACCTTGTAGAGGGCAGAAGACTAAAACAAATGCTCGAACAAGAAAAGGTAAAAAGAAAACTGTTGGCGCAGCGGCTAAGTAAGGATAACTAATGGCAAAAAGAAAAGTAACTAGAAAAAAAGTTGTAAAAAAGAATATAGCTGATGGTATTGTTCATATTGCAGCTACATTTAATAACACAATGGTAACAGTAACTGACAACGCTGGAAATGCTATCGCATGGTCGAGTGCTGGTAACCTAGGTTTTAGAGGAAGTAAAAAATCAACACCATTTGCTGCAACTGCTGCTGTTGAAGATGCAGTGCAAAAAGCAATGGAACATGGTATTAAAAATGTTGGTATTAAAGTTCAAGGACCAGGTTCAGGTAGAGATACAGCTGTTAAAGCAATTGGTGCTATAGAAGGTATCAATGTTAGATGGTTCAAAGATGTTACACCATTACCTCATAATGGTTGTAGACCTCCAAAAAGAAGAAGAGTATAAGGAAACGGCATGGCAAGATATAGAGGACCAGTTGAAAAACTAGAAAGAAGACTTAATGCTGACCTTGGACTTAAAGGTGAAAGAAGACTAAACGGTAAATCTGCTTTAGAAAAAAGACCTTTTGCTCCTGGACAACATGGACAAAGAAGAACAAAATTATCAGAATATGGTATGCAACTTCAGGAAAAACAAAAAGCTAAGATTATTTATGGTGTATCTGAAAAACAATTTAGAAAATACTTTAAAGAAGCTGCTAGAATCGAAGGTAATACAGGGGAAAACCTTATTACTTTAATTGAACAAAGACTTGATAATGTTGTTTATAGAATGGGATTTGCTACAACTAGAGCAAATGCTAGACAATTTGTAACTCATGGGCATGTATTAGTTGATGGTAAAAAAGTAGATATACCGTCATTTATGGTTAAAGTGGGTCAAAAAATTGAGATTAAAGAAAAATCTAAAGTAAATGCACAAATTGTAAGAGCCTTAGAGCTTACAAATCAGACAGGTATGGTTGAATGGGTTGATGTTGATAAGGATAAAGTATTTGGAATTTTTTCTAGAATACCTAGTAGAGAAGAGGTTGTAATTCCAGTTGAAGAAAGACTAATTGTCGAGTTATATTCTAAATAATCAATAAGCAACAAAGGAAAAATAAATGAAAAAATTTGTAGATGCTCCATTTTTACCTACAGAAGTAGAAATAGAACAAATTACTGAAGATAGTGCTAAAATTAGTGCTTTTCCTTTTGAAAGTGGGTATGCTATTACTTTAGCACATCCATTAAGAAGACTTTTAATGAGTAGCTCAGTTGGATATGCTCCAATTGCAGTAAAAGTTGAGGGTGCAAAACACGAATTTGATTCTATTAGAGGTATGCTTGAGGATATTGCAATTTTTATTATAAATCTTAAAGAGTTAAGATTTAAAATAAGAGGTGAAGAGGAACAATTAGAGATAGAATATTCTTTTAGTAATGCTCAGGAGATTAAAGCTTCTTCTTTGGAAAATGATGATGTAGAGATTATAAATGGAGATCACCATTTAGCAACAATCAATAGTGATTGTACGTTAAATTTTTCTATTATTATCCAAAAAGGTATTGGATATGTACCTAGTGAGGATTTAAGAGATTTGATCCCTGCTGATTATATTCCAGTAGATGCTTTCTTTACACCAGTAAAAAAAGTAACTTATGATATAGAAAAGATATTAGTAGAAGATAATCCTAACTATGAAAAGGCTGTATTTACAGTTGAAACAGATGGGCAAATTTCTCCTATTGATGCTTTTAAAGAAGCTATTACAACTATGTATGCACAGATGTCAGTATTTAATAAAGTATTTGATTTATCTGAAGTGAAAATGGTTGAAGCGACAAGTGGTGATAGTTCAATAGATTTAAAAGACTTAATTGTAAAAATTGAAGATTTAAATTTAAGTGCAAGAAGTTTTAATTCACTTGATAGAGCTGGAATAAAATTTGTTGGTGATTTAGCACTTATGAGTGAAGTTGAAGTCAAAAGTATCAAAAATTTAGGAAAAAAATCTTTAGAAGAGATTTCTGATAAGTTTGCTGAAATTGGATATCCAATTGATGGTTCTTTAGATGAAGATACAGCTTCAGCTTTAAGAAAAAAGTTAGAGCAACTAAAAGCTTAATAAAAAAAAGGGACGAATAATGAGACATAAGCATGGATATAGAAAGCTTAGTAGAACATCTTCTCATAGAAAAGCATTATTAGCAAATCTTGCAATATGTATGATCGAAAGAGAGAAAATAGAAACTACTGTGCCAAAAGCTAAAGAGTTAAAAAGATATATGGAAAAATTAATAACAAAAGCTGCAAGTGGTGATTTAAATTCACATAGATTGGTTTTTGCTTTATTACAAAGTAAAACTGCTACAAATAAACTTGTAACAGAAATTGCACCTAAATACGCTGAAAGAAACGGTGGATATACTTCTATCGTTAGAACTAGAATCAGACGTGGTGATGCAACACAAATGGCTTACATTTCATTTGTTTAATAGTTAGTTTTACTTCTATTAAAAAAGGCTAGTAGATTTTCTACTAGCCTTTTTTTATTACTTCAAATATTTAACCATCAATATATTAATAATAAGATAAAATTCCCTTATGTCTAATAATGAAACACAACAATTTACACATTTACATCTACATACAGAGTACTCGATGCTTGATGGTGCTAATAAAATAAAAGTATTAGCTAAAAAAATCAAAGAGTTAGGTATGAATAGCGTTGCCATGACTGATCATGGCAATATGTTTGGTACTATTGATTTTTATAACACAATGAGAAAAGAGGGGATTAAACCCATTATTGGTATGGAAGCGTATATCCATAATCAAGATGATATTAGTGATAAGACAACAAAACAACGATTTCATTTATGTTTATATGCAAAAAATGATGAGGGGTACAAGAACTTGATGTTCTTAAGTTCCCAAGCATATATGCATGGGTTTTATTATTATCCAAGAATCAATAAAAAACTTTTAAGAGAAAATTCTGCTGGTTTAGTATGTTCAGCTGCATGTTTACAAGGTGAAATAAATTGGCATCTAAATTTATCCAATGAAAGAAATGTAAAAAATGGTGCTAAAGGGTATGAAGAAGCTAAAAAAATAGCTCTTGAGTATAAAGATATATTTGGTGATGATTTTTATTTGGAAATTATGAGACACGGAATACAAGATCAACATTATATAGATAAACAAATTATTCAAATTTCAGTTGAAACAGGAATTAAAATAGTTGCTACAAATGACACTCACTATACCAATCAAAAAGATGCTCAAGCACATGAAGCATTTATGTGTATAGCTATGAATAAACTCTATGATGATCCAAATAGAATGCGTCATAGTGTGCATGAATTTTATGTCAAATCCCCACAACAGATGGCTGCTTTATATGCTGATATTCCAGAAGCGATTGCAAATACACAAGAGATAGCAAATAAATGTAATCTTGAAATAAAACTAGGAGATCCAACCCCTCCAAATTTTAAGTTTACAAGAGAAAAAGCACTTATAAATAATCTTGTTTTACCAGAACCTAATTTAGAATACAGCTTAGAAAATGATAAGGTATTGTTTGTTGATGAGTGTAAAAGGGGATTAGAGGAACGTTTAAAAATTATTGATAGCTCAAAACATCAAGAGTATAGAGATCGGTTGCAAGTTGAAATTGATATTATAAATAATATGAAATTTCCAGGGTATATGCTTATTGTTTGGGATTTTGTAGAGTATGGTAAATCTATAGGGGTACCTGTAGGTCCTGGGCGTGGATCTGCTGCAGGTAGTTTAGTTGCATTTGCACTAAAAATTACAGATATAGATCCTTTACCTTATGGATTACTTTTTGAGAGATTTTTAAATCCTGAAAGAATATCTATGCCAGATATTGATATGGATTTTTGTCAAGGCAGACGTCAAGAGGTTATTGATTATGTAGTTGAAAAATATGGAAGAGCCAATGTTGCTCAAATTATTACTTTTGGGAAGTTATTAGCAAAAGGTGTTATTCGAGATGTTGCGCGGGTATTGGATATGCCTTATTCTCAAGCTGATGCTATGGCAAAGCTTATCCCTGATGAGTTGGGTATCAATCTAGCAGATTCATGGGAAAAAGAACCGAAAATAAAAGAGTTATGTGATAGAGACCCTAAGGCTGCACGAGTATGGGAATATGCCCTAGCTTTGGAAGGGTTAAATAGAAATGCTGGTACTCATGCAGCTGGTGTTGTTATATCCAATGAAGCTTTATGGAAAAAAACTCCACTATTTAAACCAAGTGGATTAGATACTTTAGCAACTCAATATAATGGTAAATATGTAGAAGATGTTGATCTTATTAAATTCGACTTTTTGGGTTTAAAAACACTAACTGTAATTGAGGGTGCTTTACAACTTATAGAAAAACGACATGGGAAAAGAATTGATTTTACAAGAGAAGATGTTAACAATAAAGATGTATATGATCTTATTTGTACAGGACATACTATTGGATTATTTCAAATAGAATCAACAGGTATGCAAGATCTATGTAGAAGATTAAAACCTTCAAATTTTGAAGATATCATTGCGGTTCTTGCCCTTTATAGACCAGGACCCATGGAATCTGGTATGCTTGATGATTTTATCGATAGAAAGCATGGTCGAGCACAGATAGATTATTTTTATGATGAGTTTGATGAGCCTTTACGCCCAATTTTGGAGCCTACTTATGGTGTTATTGTTTATCAAGAGCAAGTTATGCAGATTGTTCAAGTTATTGGTGGTTTTTCTCTTGGTGGTGCTGATTTAGTTCGTCGAGCTATGGGGAAAAAAATCAAAGAGGAGATGGATCGACTTAAAGAGGAATTTGCTGATGGTGGAGTTAAAAATGGCTATGTAAGAACTCATTGTGAAGAGCTATTTGATTTGATTGTAAAATTTGCTGGATATGGTTTTAATAAATCACACTCAGCTGCATATGCCCTTGTGACATTTTACACCTCTTATTTAAAATGTTATTATCCTACAGAGTTTATGGCTTCTTTATTAACTCTTGAAAAAGATAATACAGATAAAGTTGTAAAATATGTAGATGAAGTAAAAAGAATGGGATTTGATCTTGTTCCTCCTGATATAAATAAATCTCATTTAGTTTTTAGTGCGGATACTTTAGAAGATGATAAAGAGGTTATTATGTTTGGTATGGGTGCTTTAAAAGGTGCTGGAGATGTTGCTATTAATTCTATTATTACCTCAAGGGAAGATGGTGCTTTTACAGATTTAAGTGATTTTGTTTCAAGAATAGATAGTTCAAAAGTAAATAAAAGGGTTATTGAAACACTAATAAAATCTGGAGCATTTGATAAATTTGGATATACAAGAAAAGCTTTGCTGATGCAAATAGAAGATATTGTAGAAACAGCAGGAAAAGCAGCACAAGCAAAAAAACAGGCTATTGGGTCACTTTTTGGTGATGATGAGGATATGACGAAAATTGATATCACTTTAAATGATATGCCAGAATATGATGATAAAGAGATATTGGAGTTTGAAAAAGCTTCATTGGGATTTTATGTGTCTGGACACCCTTTAGATGAATATAGAGCAACATTAGATGAGATAAAATACACTTTAAGTAGTGAAATAGATACTCTAGCAGATGGAAGTGAAACTTTATTAGTCGGAAAGATTGAAGAGATAGTAGAAAAAATTTCTAAAAAAGGGAATAAATTTGGAATTGCTACTATTATGGATCTTCATGGAACTATTGAACTTATGTTATTTGAAGATAGAATGAAAGAGCTTCGGGAGGATTTTGATCTAAGTAAGCCTATTGCATTTAAAGTTGGTGTAAAAATTGATGATTTTGGTACAAAATTTAGTTTAAAAAAAATAGAATCATTAAAGGAAGCAAAAACTGAAAAGCTTAAAAAAGGTAAAAAAATTCAAAAAGTACAAGCTCCATTAAATGTAGCGATAGAGTTTTCTCAAGATGATAAAATTCTCTATGAACTTTTTAATATCATATCTCAAAATCAAGGAAAAAGAGAAGTTACAATTACCATTAAATCGAAACTTGGAGATATAGAAATTGATAGTGCTTATTATGTAAATAATAATGTTGAAAATTTATTAAAAGAGTTGCGTGGAGTTTATATTCTATAGTCTTAAAATATAAATTTTTAACTCATTTCACCTCCGGGGAGAGGGTGGAACGAGTGAAGAGTTGTTTAGATAGATTTAAAAAACTCTGATATATCTAAACTCTATAATCTATTTGTTACACTGTTGTATCAAAAATAAAATGAATTTCTTTTAATATACTTGAAAAGTATCATAAAACTAATAAATATATACAAAAGTATAATTTTAGAAGATACTCTGATAAAATCAGATAAAAATAATACAAAGGTATAATTTTAAAGCTATATTTAATTTTTAAAACAATAAAATATACAAAAGTATAATTTATATGGAAATATTATGTCAAAAAAAGTAAAGGTTTCAAGAAAACCTGAATCAAATATCATTTTAAATATAGAAGATTTTGGAAAATATTTGAAATTTAAAAGAACAAGTCAAAATCTAAGCTTAGAAGAAACTGCCCAACTTTGCAATATCAGTGCAATAACACTTATGCGTTTAGAAAAAGGCTCACAAGGGGTTAGATTATCAACAGCTTTAAATGTGGCTAAAATGTTTGGCTTAAAATTAAGACTAGAGTAAAAAGATGAATAAATTAACAATATCTTATGACAAACAAACAGTAGGTTTTTTAAGTTTTAATTCAGACGATGAAACTTTTAGTTTTGAATACTCTAAAACTTGGATAGATGAAGGATTTGAATTATCTCCTATTTTGAAGTTTAATACAAATATTCCTTCAAAAAGTATTAAGAATTTTTTAGAAAACTTACTTCCTGAAGGTAAAGGACAAGAAATATTAAGTAATTTTCATAATATTTCTAAAAATAATATCTTTGCTTTGATAGAACTAATAGGAAAAGAAACAACAGGAGCTTTGACTTTTTCTTTAAATGATGAAGAAATAAAAACAAGTTTTAGAGAACTTCCTAAAAAAGAATTAGCCCAAAGGATAAAAGATAGAAAAAATACTCCCATTGAAATTTGGGATAAAAAACCAAGATTAAGTCTTGCAGGTGTTCAAGATAAACTTCCCATTTTGATAATTGATGATAAATTCGGCTTTGGAGAAGGTAAACTAGCTTCCACTCATATATTAAAATTTGAAAAAGAAGATGAAAATATACTTTTAAACAAATTTTTATCTTTAAATCTGGCTTCAAAAGCTGGACTAGAAATCCCAAAAATAAAACTAATCAAAATAGAAGATGAAGAAGTTTTACTTATACAAAGATTTGATAGAGAGCTAAAAGTAAATAAAGAAGTTAAAAGAAAACACATTATAGATGCTTGTCAAGCACTAGATTTATCCGTTCTACATAAATATGAAAGAGCTTTTGGAAAAAATCTGGAAGATTATAGGGAAGGTGTGTCTTTTAAAAAACTTTTTTCACTTATTCATAAGTGTTCTTCTCCAATTCTTACAAAAAAAAGTTTAATAACTTGGATTTGTACTAATTTATGCTTAGGAAATAGTGATGCTCACGGTAAAAATATATCCTTTTTCATATCAAAAGATAAGATGACTTTAGCTCCCTTTTATGATATCTTAAATATAAATATATACAAAGGTAAATACGACACGGACTTTGCTATGGGTATAGATGATATATTTTCTTATGATGAGTTAAGTTTCTATGATATTATTGAATTTTGTAAAGAACTAAACATCAACTTAAAAGGTTTTGTAAAAGAGTTTAGTCAAGTAGCAAAAAATATAAGTACTTCTTTAGATGATGATATTTTTATAAACTTTGTTGAAACTAATAAAATGATATTTTATAAAAACTATAAAAAAGATATAAAAACAAGGATTGAAAAACTCTTGAAAATATTAAAATAGATAAGCAATTGGATTTTTCTTTTTTAGATTCCGAATAGTTGCCAAAAAATTCAGGTCTTCTTTTAAGAACTTCCTTATTTGGGCAAATATAACAATCATTTTTTATTTTTCAGAAAATTGCACTTCAGGTTTAAATTTTGGAGTTATAGTTTTAAAATATAAATTTTAATTCGAGATAAATTATAATTTAGATAGAATCAGCATAAATAGAATGAATTAAAGTGAGAATTATTTGAATATTACAACAAAAATAGCAAAATTTGATAAGCCTTTATATTTAGAAAGTGGGCGGCTTCTAGAAAGATATGAGATTATTTACGAAACATATGGGAATATTAATAAGGATAAATCAAATATTATTATTATTACTCATGCCTTAAGTGGTTCTCATCATGCCGCAGGTTATTATGAGGGGGATAGGAAACCTGGATATTGGAATGATCTTATTGGTGATGGGAAAGCTGTAGATACTACAAAATATTTTGTTATTGCAACAAATAATATTGGTTCTTGTTTTGGTTCAACGGGACCTATGAGTCCTATGAATAAAGATGGAGATTTATATAGATTGAAATTTCCAGTTCTTACTATAACTGATATAGTTAAAGCACAAAAAAATTTAATGGACTCCTTAGGTATTACTCATGTAAAAGCGGTTATTGGTGGAAGTATGGGGGGTATGCAAGCATTGTGTTATGCTATTGAATACCCTGATTTTGCCGATATTATTATTCCTATAGCTACAACGGCATATACAAGACCATGGGCAATTGCTTTTAATAAGGTAGCAATAGATGCTATACGAAATGACCCAGCATTTCAAGATGGAAATTATGATCCCCAAGATATTAAAAAAAATGGATTTAATGGTTTAGCAATGGGGCGAATAGCAGGACACATCTCCTATTTATCAAGAGATAGTATGAATAGTAAATTTGGTCGAGCTTATGTTTCCCAAGATGGATTATATGAACTATTTGGTAAATTTGAAGTGGAAAGATACCTTGAATATAATAGCTATAATTTTCCTTATAATTTTGATCCGTTAAGTTATTTGTATATAGTCAAAACATTAAATATTTTTAATGCTGCAAGAGGTAGTGATAAAATCGAAGATGCAATTAAAAAAATCAAATCAAAATTGCATCTTATCTCTTTTAAGGGGGATTGTTTATTTTTTCCTGAAGAGATGGAGGAGATATATACTATGATGCATGAAGTAGGTAAGGGTGATCTTTGTACTTATGATATGATAGATAGTCAATATGGTCATGATGCTTTTTTAGTAGAAGTTGATAAATATGAAGATAAAATAATAAAAATGTTAGAGGGTAAATATGAGTAAAGAGATAAAAAAAGAATCATTTGAAACAAAAATAGAAGAAGCACAAAAATTACTAGAAAAATTACTAGATCCAGAAATTACACTAAGTAAGAGTGTAGAGGTATATAAAAATGGAATAAAAGAGTTAGAAGATGCCCAAAAATTACTAGAAGAAGCAAAATTAGAATTTAAAGAACTCTCAATATAATGAGAAAGAGAAGAGAAAATATGAATAAAAAAGAGATATTACAAAGGCGATTTGATAAGTTAGAAAGGCACTATATTGCACTAAAAGAGTATAAAGAACTTATAGATGATTTATTAAAAGAGAGTAATATCTATGAACAATTTATCTTTAATACTTTAAAAGTTGAAAAAAGAGCTATACTTGATGCTTATTTGAAAAGATTTGCATCAGTTCAAGATTTTTTGGGTGCAAAAATATTTTCATCACTATTAGAAATAGCGGGTATTAATACTAACAAAATGAGTGAGGTCTTATCACATATAGAGAAAGAAAATATTATAGATAGCCTTGAAAATTGGATAGAATTAAGAGAGGTTAGAAATGAACTTGAACATGACTATCCAGAAGAACTACAAGAGGCTTTAGAAGATTTAAAATACTGTATAGAGCATTTTGAACAACTTGAGAGTTATTATTTAAATTCGTTGAATTTTTTTAAAAAGTATAGTTCATGAGATTATCAAAAAGAGTACTTGAAAGATTACAAGATAGTATAAAAAAAAGTTTTGGTGATGTAAATATTTATCTATTTGGAAGTCGAACAGATGATGATAAAAAAGGTGGAGATATAGACTTAGCAATAGATACAAATATATCAAGACAGGAATTTAGAAAGAAAAAATCTTTACTTTTAAGTATACTCACAAGAGTAGATTTTGAGTATAAAATAGATATAGTAAATTTCAATACAAAAAATAAATTACTATATAGTGAAATACAAAAAAATCATATAAAACTTAATTAATATACAAATAGTCTTAAAAAAACAACTACTTAAAAGACTGTGCCAAATTTCCAATAATAAGATGCCAACCATCAATGATAATAAAAAAGATAAGCTTTATAGGTAGAGAAATCATAACAGGTGGTAACATCATCATACCTAAACTCATAAGAATAGAAGCTACAATAATATCTATCACTAAAAATGGTAAAAATACCAAAAAACCTATCTCAAAGGCAGTTCGAAGCTCACTTACTATAAATGCAGGCATTAAAAGTGTAAGTGACACATCTTCTATATTTTTTGGATTTTCCTCTTTTTTAATACGATAAAAAAGGGCAAGATCTTTTTCTCTTGTATTTTTGATCATAAACTCTTTAAATGGTCCAACACTTTCATCAAATGCAACTTCATAGTTAATAGTCTCTTTCATATAGGGGTCTATCCCATTTTCCCATGCTTTTTTAGCATAAGGTTCCATAATAAAAAATGTTAGTATTAAGCTTAACGATATAATAATTTGATTTGGTGGAGATTGTTGTAATCCCATGGCCTGTCTTAATAATCCAAAAACGATGATAAGTCTTGTAAAACTTGTAACCATTAATAGTAGGGTAGGGGCTAAAACAAATAGCATTAAAATAATTGCTATATTGATTGTTTTTACAAATTGTGCTGGACTTTCTACTGCAGCTACTGATAAGTTTACCAAAGGTGTATCTTCTGCACCAAAAAGTGATAGAGTAAAAATACTAAGTAATAAAAATAGTGAACTAATTTTCATCTGATATTTGAGCCTTATTTAAAATTGAACATAACTTTGTACCATAAAGGTAAATATTCCACGATGTATATATCCATAAAAAGAAAAATAATGCAACACTAAAAGAACCATAAATTGTTGCATATGTCGTATTTACGCTAACATAATATCCAAACAATGTTTTTGTAATACTTAATGTAACTATAGTAATTAAGCTAGAAAAAGCAGCAGCTCTAAAAGATACTTTTTTATTGACTGAAATAATAAATAATACTATAAAAATAGCCCAAATAAAAAGTGAAGTAAATAGATCAATAATCAAGGGTAATTGGGTAAAAGCTGATACAAAAATAAAAATAAAAATTAAAAGGGGAGTAGCAATCAAGAAACTAAGATATAAAAAAAAAGATTTATATATTGCTCGTCCTTGTACTTTGTGTATTTTATTTATGATATATTCATAGTCTTTAAAAAACATTGTAAATACAAAAAGAAGATAGACTAAACCTATATATCCAAGTTTTTCAGTATTTTCTAAAAATTTTTCTATTTGCATAGAGAAAGTACTTGAGTGTGTTGGATTGATAAAGTCTAAAATATAAAGCATTATTTTATCTATATGTTGTTCAACGGCAGGAATATTAGAGATAACTACAATTAAAAGTGCAATTAAAGGTAAAATCGCAAAAATAGTAAAAAAACTTAAACTCGCTGCATAATAAGGAGTGTCATCGTTGAAAAAGTAAAATATGCTTTTTATAGTTTTCAATTAATCTAGCCCCATCTTAAAAGGATTTAATATATTATTAGGATCAAAAGATCTCTTAATACTCTTAAAGAGTGCCATCTCCGCATCGTTAAAAGCAATATCCATATAAGGAGCTTTTGATGTACCAATACCGTGTTCTCCACTGAGTGTTCCGCCCATATCCACAACAAGTTGAAAAATCTCCTCAATAGCTTTATGTCCATCTTCCATCTGTTTTGGATCATTTTTATCTTTTACCATAACATTGACATGGATATTTCCATCTCCACTATGTCCAAAACAAGGAACTTGCACACCGTATTTATCTCCAATTTTATATATCTCCTCTAAGGCAATAGGAAGTTTACTCCTAGGCACTGATATATCTTCATTGAGTTTTTTCGTTCCAAAAATAGTTACAGCTGGACTTGCATTTCTTCTTGCAAACCATAGTTTTTGTCCCTCTTGTTCATCTTTTGCTACTAAGAAACTTTTTGAACCATTTTCTTTAAAAGATTTTTCTAAAGTATCAAGTTGAAATGTAACTTCATCTTCTAAGTTTCCATCTACATCACCCACTAAAACAGCTCCCGCATCTGCTGGTAGATCAACATTAAGTTTTTCTCTTAATGCTTGAATAACCAGTTTATCTAAAAACTCCATAGCAACAGGATTAGCTCCACTTGCAAGTGATTTAAATACTGCATTCATAGCGCTCGTTACATCAGGGAATATTCCCATATATGTTTTTTTATATTTAGGTTTAGGGATTAGTTTTAAAGTTATCTCTGTAATGACTGCTAGTGTACCTTCAGATGCTGTTAAAATACCAGCGATATTATATCCTGCAACATCTTTGATCGTTTTTTTACCAGCTCTTATTATATCCCCATTTGGTAAAACAGCTCGTAATGCCATAACATAATCTTTTGTGATACCATATTTAGCAGCTCTCATTCCCCCTGCATTTTCACTTACATTTCCACCTAAGGTTGAATACTCTTCACTAGCTGGATCTGGAGGATAAAATAAACCTACCTCCTCAACTGCTTTTTGAAAAGTCATATTCACAAGTCCTGGTTGTACAACCCCTACCATATTTTGCATATCAATTTCAATCAATTTATTCATATGTCTTTCAAGTGATAAAATAATACCACCATTAGAGGGCAATGCCCCACCAGTAAATCCACTTCCAGCACCTCTTGGAACAATAATTATCCCATGAGTATTACAATATTTTAATATTTTACTGATATCCTCTTCATCTCTAGGAAAAACTACTGCATCTGGTTCAAATCGTGTTTTTGTAGCATCATAACAATATGCTATAAGGTGAGCCTTATCACTCTTGACATTTTCTTTTCCTACTATCTCTATAAATGTTTCTATATGTTTTTTATCTATCATCATCTTTTCCTATGAGCTTTAAATAGTATTTATTATAATTTTTAATTTTTTCAGGTCCAAAATTCCAAAATCCTTTTTTGATATCTCTTACCTTTGTGAAAAAAGGTACATTTGTTGTAGTATTATTGTATTGTAAATCTTGGGTATCAATAATTTTAAATGTAAGAGTATCGATGATATATAATTTATTTTTAATCACAAGAAATATTGTTCCAATCTCTTGCGATTGTGTAAATTGTGAAATTATTTTTTTTGTTGGCAAAGGGGTATCAATCACTTTTAAATGTGCTGCAAAAAAATCTTCATTTAAAAAATTGTGTTTTGGATAGAGTTTTAATAACTCATTTTTTGCTTCAATATTTGGTACAATTAATAAACTTGTATTGTAAAGGTGATTTAAAATAAAATCATCTCCATTACTTGGTTTGATTTTTGATGTTGGGATAGAGTCTTGTGGTATTATCTGTTTATCAATAAACTTTATTGTTGTATTTATATCATCTGATTTTGTAACAATTGCTTGAGTAAGAATGATATAATTATTATTGACTTTTCTTACAATAATTCCACTACTTCCAACAGTAATATTAGCCATATCTATTTTTGCATTTTTATTGGTCACATCAAATATCTCTATTGAAAAGAGAAAACTTATAGTTATAAGAAAAAGAAAAATTATTTTCATTTTGTACCTTGAATATTTATTTAAAGAATAGGTATTTTATCAAATTAGACTAAATAATAACCTTATAAGGTTAATCTACTCAAGGTATCTGATTTTTTTAAAATATTTTTGATAAAAAGGTAAAGTAATTTTTTTAAACTCCTTTTTATTTTTATATAAATTTATATACCAATGATATTTAATATTGTACTGATTTAAAGTATTTTGCGATAATAAGGTGTCATTTATACTCCCTAAAAAACTTGGAACAATTAAGATTGTTTTCATTTTAAAATTGTCTTGAAACTCTTTAATCAAATCAATCATAAAATAATTTTTTTTAATAGGCACCATTAATCCACCAGCTCCCTCTATTATAAGAATATCGCATTTTTTTAAAAGTTTTTTAGCTTGAGATATAAGGGAGAGTATATCTATATTTATTTTTGCTTTTTTATTTGCAACATAGGGGGAAGCAGGAAGCTGAAATTGGTATTTTATAATATCATTGATTGTAAAGTGAAAGGTACGATTGAGTTTTTTTGTAATATTTAAAAGTTTTGTACCATCAAGTGGTTTATCTATCACCCCTGTTTCAATGGGTTTAAAATAACCCACTTTTTTCCCCTTTTTTGCAAACTTTTTTAAAAATAACTCAGATGCGTAAGTTTTACCAATATCTGTATTGGTTGCTGTTATAAAATAGATCTGTTTTTTTTTCATATTTTAAGTAATCTTTGTATGATTTTAACAGACTCTTCCTGGGTAAAAAAGATATTTCGTGAGAGTTCACTATTTACTTTTTGTAAAAAGATCTTTTTTTGTTCCATCTGTTTTTGTTTATTATTTTCATATTTTAAAAGAAGTGATTGTAAGTTTGCTTCATACTCTTGTATTATCTCTTCTTTTTTTACAGCTGGATTTTTTACCTTAGAATTTTTTTTGAAGAAAAAATAAAATCCCACTATAATTAGTAATAATAAAACAATAATAATACTAATTTCCATTTATAAATCCATCCTTGTTTGGGTTATCCCTGTGGTACAGAAGTTTTCATCGATTATTTGAGCTATATTGTAAAAATCTATCCCTTGTATCTCTTTTAAAGTACTCATTATCTCTTTTTTCCCTTGAAGGAGTTCTTTTGATTTAATACCATGAGATATTGATAAACTAGCTTCTATAAATGCAGATAGTTTATCACATTGTTTCAAGGCTTTTCCATCTATTGGATTATATTTATCTTGATTGTATCTTTGCATATCTTCTATAACTTTGATAGTTCCATCTTCCCAAATTTTGTTTTGAAATTCATCTTTGACATTATTGTCATCTAAACCTAAAAGATAGGAAAACTCTTTTTTTAAATGATCAGGAATATAAGGCATGATTTTATCTTCTATTTGTGCAACTTCATATTCTGCAATAATATCAGATAGTTCATCTACACTATATTTTACAGGACTTATTATATCTCTTGTTAATGCTTCAGGTAGATCATGAAATAAAGCAACGAAAAAATTATTTTGAAGTCTCTTTTGGCAAGCATTTATTTTGATTGAATAAAAATATCCAAAAAATGCAACTGTAAGCATATGCCCTAAAACAGAAGTTTGAGGGATACGCGGAGTTTGTGCCCATCTTTTTTGAAATCGTAATCGTCCACTTAAATCAATCACTTTGGCAAGTTTTTTATTTAATGCTATTTTTCTTACCCCTATGAGTTCATAATAGTCCTCAATTTCAGCATCAACCTCTTTTTTTACTTCATCTATATCATTTAAAAATTGACTTGTTTGATAGACTATTCCAAATTCCCATTTTGTAGCTAAATAAGATGCCGCTTTAAGAATAAACCGTTCTTTTTTATAGATAGTACTATCTTCTAAATAGTCTTGAAATTTTTGAAAAAAAGTTCCATTATCTATATTTATCAATGAACTTTCTAGTTCTGTTATGACCCAAGAATTAATCTCTTTACTTTTCTTTTGTAAAGCTTTTCTAAATACATCAGGACGAATATCTGTAACCACTACGCGTCTTAGAAACTCAAAAATTCCCGCTTCTATAAGATGGGTATAGTTTATATCTTTTTCTAGTTTAGCAATAAAAAAGGCAATAATAAATTTATGAGCTTGTTTATCAAGTTCAACTAAATCAACCATACGCGGATAATCATTCCATCTTTGAATAGAAGCTGCACTATAAATATAATCAATAATTTTAGGATTTATCACTTTACTTTTTTCTCAATCTCTTCTACTATATTTTTTACTTCATCAATTTCTTCTTCAATTACTTCATTAATAGGTGTATCACCTCTTCCTATTAGGTATTTACCTAACATCATAGCAACTACGACACTTAAAACTACTACATATACTACCCAGTCTTCTGGGGGTGGTGTTCTTGTCATTTTAGAATCCTTTTGTAATTTTTTTTAAGGTAAAACTATACTCTACAACTACCCATTTTAGATAGTTCATTTATCTTCTTTACACGCCCCTCGTGCCTACCACCTTCAAAAGAGTTGGAGTCCCAAGCTTCCACAATAGCCTCAACCATACCTTCTCCAGATACTCGTTCACCTAAACAAAGTACATTTGCATCATTATGCTCTCTAGCCATTTTAGCTGAGTATTCATTGTGACACAAAGCTGCTCTAATTCCATCAAATTTATTTGCAGCCATAGACATACCTATACCACTACCACAAATTAATATACCCTTACTATTTTTATTTTTTAATACTTCTGTACACACCTTCGCTGCAAAATCAGGGTAATCAACTCTCTCTTTGTTAAAAGGTCCCATATCGATAACTTCATGCCCCTTTTTTTCAAATAATTCTTTTACAAATGCTTTAAAATCTACACCAGCGTGATCAGCTCCAATAAAGTACTTCATTAATATATCCCCTCTTTATGATCTCTATTATTTACATATTTTGCTTTTTCTAATTGTGCAGGTGTTTGAAATACTCTATCCCATCTAATTTTTTTATTTTCATCCCAAGAGAAGTATACAAACCAGGGCTTCCCTACAATAAACTTATAAGGAACACTTCCCCAAAATCTACTATCATTACTATGATCTCTATTATCTCCCATCATAAAAAATTCACCTTCTGGTATTTGTGTTGGAAGAGTATCAAATATTTGTCTATATGGGGTATTTGTTCTTTGAACAGATTCATCATTATGAATACCAGGATGATTTTTTTTATAAGGATTTTCTACATATAATTTATCATCAACTTTAGCGATATTGTACCCCTCATAGTGTTCTAAAATATATTTATTTCCCTCTTTTGGGTGTAGGTATAAATTTTTATTTCTCATAAATACAATATCCCCACCTGTAGCAACACATCTTTTCACATAATGTATTTTTTCATTATGAGGATATCTAAAAACAACTATATCCCCTTTTTTAGGTTTATCTCCCTCTACTAAATGTCCATTTCCATAAAAATCAGGAAGTACCTGAATCTCTAGCCAAGGTAATCTAGGAGTTGGAATACCATAAGAGAATTTTTTTACAAAAAGCATATCACCAATTAAAAGTGAGTTTTTCATACTTCCACTAGGTATTACAAAAGCTTGTGCAATAAAAAATATAACCCCAAGAACAATAACAACAGTACCTGTCCAAGAACTACTCCATCTATAAATTTTTTTTAATATATTCATCTATATCTCTTCTACCTTTCTTTGTGATGCTGCTTTAATAGTATTTTTTAATAACATAGCAATAGTCATAGGACCCACACCCCCTGGAACAGGTGTGATATATGAACATTTAGTTGCAACATTCTCATAATCAACATCACCAACTAACTTACCAGTATTAAGTCTATTAATTCCAATATCAATAATAATAGCATCATCTTTTACCATATCTTCTTTAATAAGATTTACAACACCAACACCAACACAAATAATATCAGCAGCAAGAGTATGTTTTTTTAAATCATCTGTATAGATATGACAAATATCAACAGTAGCATTGGCATTTAAAAGCAATGTTGCCATAGGTTTACCTACAATATTTGATGCCCCTACCACACAGACATTTTTCCCTTTTGGATCTATATTGTATTCTTTTAAAAGTTCCATTACCCCATAAGGAGTAGCAGGGATAAAACTATCTAGTCCAGCAACTACTCGACCTACATTATATGGATGAAACCCATCTACATCTTTTTGTGGATCTATTGCTTCAAGAATAATAGTAGTATCGATATGTTTTGGAAGTGGTAATTGTACTAAAATACCATCAATATTTGGGTTATTATTCATCATAGTAATAATCTCCAAAATATTTTCTTGAGAAATAGATTCTGGCATCTCATGCACTACACTATAAATACCAGCTTCCTTACAAGCCTTGCTTTTCATATTTACATACGCAGCACTTGCTGGATCTGCACCTACTAGTACAACTGCTAGTCCTGGAGTTACTCCATCTTTTTGTAAAATTTGAACATCTTTTTTTACTTCTGATCTAATCGTATTTGATAATTTTTTACCATCAAGTATAGTCATCTTAAGATTCCTTTTAAATGTTTATAATGCCACAATACTATCAAAGTTTTGTTAAATAAGTGGTTAGCTATTTTCGACAATATCGTATAAATTATCTTTAATATTTAAGAAAGAGTTTTTTTTAGGATCATTATTGAGTATTTTATCGCAATCAGAACATAAGGGAATAAGATTTTCTAAATAATATTTCCCCCCATTTTCTAATGGTTTTATCATTTTTGGATAGACATTATTCATATCTACAGAAGTACTACATCGAAAACATTTTCTATTGTCTCGTAAGCAAAGTGCATTTTTACGCTGTATCCAATCTTTTGGGAGTTTATTTTTAATCGGTTCTGAATTAAAAATATAACTACTCCATTGAAGTTTTTTGGGAGTACTTTTAGGATATTTAGAGGTATTAATTGTTATTCTTTTAAATTGATCAATAATATCATCAACAATCATATATTTTCGTAATTCTGGATTTTTTTCTGTAGCACTTAGTTTAATAATTGTATAGTCAAATGCAATATCGGGATATTTTTTTACAAGAAAAATTTTGAGTTTACTAATAAAAAGGTCTAGGGTTGTTTTTGGATAAAAAAGTTTCATAATTTGCTTTTTTACAGTATATACAAAAATAGAAATGGCTAATAACCATAATAATGAAGATATAATATAATCAGTTCCTAAAAAATACATCTTTACCCTAATTTTTGTTTGAGGATAAGAGAAAACTCTTATCCCATTTTGTGTTTAAAATAAGTAGATTATTGTTTCACTTCTACACTAACAGGTGTTGATTCCCAAATACCATGTTTTGTACAGTACCCATGTGCTACAAGGTTAAGTTTCTTCCCTGTTGGGATAATTGTAAAAGTTGTAGTATTGTGTGCTTTTACATTTCCTAATGTTCCTGGAACATAAGAAGCTTTTGCTAGTTGTGTGTCACCATTAAAAAGTGTAACCGATTCAATATAGTGATCAAAATCATCTGGATGAGTATATTCATTACCCATTTTTACTGTAACTTCAAATGGTTCACCTGCGATAGCAGTTTCATTACAGTGAATAAACGGACTATGTCTATCTATTAAATCTCTTTTTGCTTCTCTTTCCACTTGGTCGATGTCTACGTATTTGTTAATTTTTGGCATAATTCACTTCCTTCTTTTTTGTTTTAATCGGAAAGAATTATACACTAATAACATTTAAGTTAATATATCAAATTAATTTTTAGTCTATTACTTTAAGTTATCTATCAATAATTTTTAATTTTTTTTCTAAATAAAATGTTCCAAAAGGTACTAGTGAAGCGATAAACGCCATAGTGATAAAAGAAAACTTCCACTTATACTCTTTTGCTGCAACATATAGTAGATAGATAAATAGCATAAATAAAATACCATGTGACATACCCACAATTTTTACTACGATTGGCTCATGTAATAAATATTTTATAGGCATAGCTATAAATAATAAAATAAGATACGACCACCCCTCAATAATCGCAATCAGTCTAAATCTTTTTAAGTTTGTTTCTAACAATTTTACCCCTTTTTTTTATTTCTTATAGTATCTATTTATTATTTAAATAAGTTTAAATAATGAATATAGAATCTTATGTTGTGATATTAAGTTTTTGATTGTATCTTTTTCTAATATTGTAGTACTTAAATGATCACTCACAATTTTAAAAATAAAGATATCTTCTTTGTTTAAATACTCTAAAGACTTTTCATAAAAATATTTTCCCTCCATATCATATAGTGATGTCGCTAGTGAATTTGAGTGTGTGACGACACTATTAGAGGTAATTAAGGGAAGAGTCTCTATCCCTTTTAGCTTATGATTTATACAATATAAATTACCTATTTGTATATTGTTATTATTACACCCAGCAATACCTATATTAAAAGCTTTTGTAATAGTATAGTGTGTATAGATATACTCCAAAGATAAAAGTGTATTTTTCTCTTTAATTCCCCCTATACAAACAACGATCTTATCATTTGCATATATCTTTGGGGTAGAGTGTACTTTTTTAAGCTTATAGTATTCTATAAAACTCTGTGCCTCGCAAAGAAGTGCAGTATATATTAAAATCATCTGTTTTGTGAATACCTTTTAGCTATCAAATCTAACCAAAATCATACCTGCAAATTTCTCTTTTGTGTATAATTCTACTCTATATATCAATCCATCTTTATCAATAGAAAATTGTTTCATCATTTTTTCATAATTAATAGGAATATTTGTTTCTTTTTTTGTTGTATTTGTATATCCAATGATATTTATTCTATAATCCTTTATTGGATATATTTTAAATTTTTCTTTTACATCTATAACAGAACCTAAAGGAACATCCTTATCTTCATTATCTATTTGTATTATTACATTTTTATTATCGTTTGTGTAGTCAATATAATCGGGTTTTAACCTTGAAAGTCTTCTGTTTCCATAGTAAATAATATATTCATTTTTTTTCTTAACTATACTCATAAGAGGATTACTTGGAATAAAATCAATTGTTCCATCATTTTTAACAGGAAAATATTTTAGAATATTCCTTACTTTTGAAAGAGGTAGTGTGATTTTATTATTGTATAAAGATATCTCTATATCATTATCGATGATATTTTTTATTACTTGATCATTTAAATTAAATTTTCTTTTATACTCTATTCCCATTGTATCCATATATTTCTCTAATGCAAGAAGATGATAATATATTCTTTGGTGGGTAGGCAGATTTTTACTTGCCTCATTTCCAAAAGCTGCTTTTCCTTGATTTATCGCATAATAAGTCAAAGTTTTTTCCATCTCCTTATCCCCCTCTCTTGTACGGGTATTGTGCAGATGATAGATATGCTCATCTGTGATAAGGTTTTTATTTACATGTTTTACAACATTATTTGAGATACTTAAAAGGTCAGAGTATTTTGAATTTTTAAGTATCTCTTGATCGATAATAGAACATTGCCCCCACTTATAAGGAGAATGATTTTTATCCTCATATTTTGGTCTATAATACCCACTTCCATCATGTAAATTAACAATCAATTTTACATTTTTATCATTGATATAATTTTTAATTCTTTGTACTGATTCATACTCTGGATCATTTTTTGAAAGGTTCGCAAATTTACGATTCATATCCCCATAAGGTCCACGACTTCTCTTAATGATACTGTAAAAATTTAGGTTTGGTACAATCCATACAGAACCTTTAGTTATTTCATAATGAGTTGCTATTAAAGATGCAGCCATAAAACCACCTGGTTCATCACCTTGAATACCTCCAACAATAAGAAGAGTATTATTATTTTTAAAACCTTTTTTGATTATATTAAAATCAAAATTTTTAATTGTACTTTTTGTTGCAATGGAACTAAAACGTTGTATTGTTTCTTTAGGATAGGAAACGGGCGGAAGAGTTTTTTTTTCTTTTTTTACTAATGCTATCTTTTCTTCTTTTTTTTCTAACTCTTTTTCTAACTCTTTTTCTAACTCTTTTTTTTCTTTAGAAGGTATACTATTTTTAATTTTAGTATCTACTTTTACTGTGGTGTTTTCTTGTTTATTTATCTCATTTTTCTCATGACATCCAAAAAGTATAACACTCAATGATAAAATAAAAAAAGAATGTGTAAAACGATTATTCATACTTATATAACCTTTACATGCCACGGCTCAAAACGTACACCATCTTTATTATCTATAGTATAACGAATGCTCACATACTCAAGTTTTTGCATCTTATAAAACTCCTTAGTGTGTGCGAAATCAGATGTAAAGTTTCTACCTCCCCAACCTTTTTTTCCTACATCAAAATCACTAATAGCATGATATGTATATGCAGGTGGTGCAATAATATTGGAGGCTAATGAAAGATTTCCATTTAAACTTTTTATTTTTGAAATATATAAACTTAACTGTTTTACCACATTTCTAATACCAGAAGTTAATATAATAGTATCTCCTACATCATTTAAAATTCTATTATAATCTTGTAGTGGTTTTCCCTTAAAGATAAAATGCCCAGAATGTGCTATCTTTTGAATATCTTTTCTATTAATTTCCTGCGAAATATTGTTTACTGTTTTATCTCCATAAAAACCAAATGTTTTAGGCTCACTATAAAATAATTTTTCTATTAGCACTATCTCTTTTTTAGTAAAATTACCTATAAAAGGGTAATTTCTTCCATAATAAAGAGCTTGATCAAATGAAATTATATTAAAATTTGCAAAACCTATATAGTTCTTAAGTCGTTTAAGACGATGGTCTAAAGGTGCTAAAACTTTTAAATCATCTCTAGTAAGGTTTATATTTTGATTTATTGTTACATAGTCTTTTGCAAAAACAGGAGATAATGCTGATAATAATAAAAATTTTCTTCTATTCATCTTTTGATTTTATCCTAAGTAAGCTTTAACACCAAATTATCATAAAAGTTGTTAAAATCTTTTAATTGTAGTTTAGATTCTCTTTGTTTTTTTCCCCAAGTAGACTCAGGAAAATAACTATCTTCTTTAAATCTAGCTTGTATATGAAAATGTACATGGGGACAATAGTTTCCAAATGAAGCGATATTTATTTTTTGAGGTTCAAAATACTCTAACATCTCTTTTTCAATTATATCTAAACATCTCCAAATCTCATTTTTTGTTTGAGTGTCACAATAGCTAAACTCTTTTATATCTTTTATAGTAAATATCTTTAACCAAGGTATTTCACTTTTTTCAATCTCTATTTTCACCAACTCATTTTGGTAAATAATATTATCTAAAAATTTCATTATACAATCATTTTTATATGTTCATGATCGCTTAACACTTCATAAAGTGCTTTCCTATCTTCATCATTATGGACAAGTACCTCTAAGGTATAACTTTTAAATTTTCCCTCTTTACTTGTTTTTGAAGGTTTTACCCCATGCTCTCTTTGTTCTAATACCTCTTGAATAATTTTTTTGATATTTTGTTCTTGCCGTATAACTAATTTATATGTCCAATTACATGGATAATCTAATTCTAATTTATGTTTATTTAAATCTGTCATCTTTGAAACTCTCCTGTTTTTCCACCGCTTTTATGCTCAAGTTGCACCTTGCTTATAACCATACCCTTATCAATAGCTTTGACCATATCATAAATAGTAAGCAAACCTATAGAGACTCCTGTGAGTGCCTCCATCTCAACACCTGTTTTTCCTGCTAGTTTTGTTGTTACTGTAAGCTTAAATCCAGGCAAATTTGGAAGCTCCTCTACATCGCAGTTGATACCACTTAAGAGTAGTGGGTGACACATGGGAATAAGTTCAGGTGTTTTTTTTGTTCCCATTATAGCAGCTATAACTGCTGTTTGTATAACAGGACCTTTTTTATTCTCATTTGAGATAACATTATTGTATGCCTCTTGATTCATACTAATTATTCCACTTGCTATTGCTACTCTTGTAGTATCTTCTTTATTTGATACATCTACCATTTTTGGTCTATTGTTCTTATCTAAATGAGTTAAATTCATAAGTTTATGTTCCCACGTTTTATTTTCAGTATTATACTTCAAGTTACATTAAGATAAATTTATATATAATCCGCAATAATTAAAAGCAATGATATGTATATGAACAGTCAAATTTATGCAAGAAAGTGGGTGATGTAGTTATGCCTGGAATTAAAGTAAAAGAGAGTGAATCTTTCGATGAAGCTTATAGAAGATTTAAAAAACAATGTGATAGAAGTTTAATCGTTACTGAAACAAAAATTAACGCTCGTAAAAAAATGTTAAAAAAACTTTATATGTTAAGAAGATATGAGTCAAGACTCTAATCTTTAACATTATCAAACCTTAAGGATAAAAGAGATATTCTTCTATCCTTATTAAAAAACTAAATTATAAATGCGTCTGTGGCTTAACTGGATATAGCACTGGGTTTCGGCCCCGGTGGTTGCGGGTTCGAATCCTGCCAGGCGTACCATATCATCATGCTTACCGGTAGCAATAACATAAACACACAAAATATCATTATATTCTGATTTATTGCTATGAATTGCTCTTGCAATTCTTCCATTTTACAGATTAAGATAATGAGGTTCAAAATTTACCATTTGGTACCTATTAGTTGTTCTATTCCTGGTATAAGTTTTCTAAAAAAAGAATAATTTGCTTCAGTATGCCCATATAAAAAAATTATTTTCATATGTAAATGATAAACTCGGTGGAGCAAAGCCCCAAGTGTTGCATGTATAAAAACAAGTAAAAAGATATTTGGTTTTGTATAAAAAATCCAGCTTCCTATAAGAGCAAAGAAAAAGCTTAAAAAAGCCAAAGTCCAATTTGGGTAGTGGAAAAGAGCAAAAAGGCTTGAGAAGACAAATATTGTTATTATTTTTTTATAATATATGTTTTGTATTATTTTGTTGTTATTTACAATTTCCTTTATTCTAAGAAGTAAAAAGGAGAAGAATATAAGTGCTTGAGCAAAAGCACTCAAAAAGTAAAAAAAATATTTTAAAAATAAAGCATAATAATCTATTATAATCTTTTCATACAAACTTTTATGGTAAATCATAGATAAAACAATTATTAAGCCTACTATAAAAGATAGTAAATAATTTTTCCATCCATTTTTAATACAAGAAAAATTAATTCCCCTATCCTCAAAGGTTTCATTGTGAAAGTATCTAGGTGTAAAAAGTACATATAAAATAAAACTAACTATACAAATAAAAACTAGTCCTACTGGTATCTCAATTTCACCTCTGATAAATTTTAATAAATAAGGACCTTTATAAATTACTAAACAATAAAAACCAATTAAAATAACAACCTCTAATACAGATATATAATAGCTTTTATTGTTTTTCATAAACTTTTTTATTTCTTAGCATATTATAGGTGAAAATATATATAATCACTCCAAAAAGATTAGCTAGTAAATCTGACATATTATTGACATAATCACCAACACCATTGTGAGGCACTGTTAAAACAACCATAAATTCTAATATTTCTATAAAAGCGCCAATACCAAGTACGATAAAACCAAGACCAATAAGAGTCATTCTACCCATATCTACATTATATTTTTTAAATAAATAATGTATTATAAAAGCACCTATAAAACTATTTATAAAATGAACAAACTTATCATATCTTATGGATAAAATTCTAAAATCATAAAGTCTATGACCATCAATTTCTACAAATGCTCCTGCAAAATGGATAAAAATTGTTATTTGAATGGCAAGTAAAATATATGTTTTTACTTTTATCTCTTTAAATTTTACCCAAGCTAAAAAGATAACTAAAAAAATAACACTTGCATAAAGAAAAAATTCATGTATATTAGCTGTACCTCTATATTTTATAAATCTATCAAAATAAACAAATATACACATACATAGAAATAAAAAAGCATTAAAAAAAGTAAAGATATTAATATTATTAAAGATTCTATTTTTAGTAATACTATTCATCTATTTTCTTCTATTGAAATTATTTTACCATCTTCTAAATAGATAGTAGTATCTGATATTTTTGCTATTAAAGGATTATGTGTAACTAGGAGTATAGTACTATTATATTTTTTTTGATATTCTATTAGCTTATCTAAAATTACTTTTGTAGTTATAGTATCCACATTTCCTGTTGGTTCATCTGCTAAAAGTAACTTTGGATTATTTGCTAAAGCCCTTGCAATTGCACATCTTTGCCTTTCTCCCCCTGAAACTTCATTTGCCAAAGAATCAGCTTTATTCCCTATATCAAAATCTTTTAATAATTTTATAGATTTTTCTTTTATTAATTGCTTTGGGTACTTTAAATTTGAAAAAAGGGCAGTTTCTATATTTTCCTTAAGCGTTAAAACTGGTATGAGATGATGAAATTGAAATACAAAACCTATAAAATCTCGTCTAAAATTACTTATAGAAGGGTATTCCTCTAATTTCTTACCTTTATATAAAACTTCTCCACTTGTAGGTTCATCGATTGTACCTAAAATATTTAATAATGTACTCTTTCCACAGCCAGATTTACCAACAATAGTATAAAACTTACCTTCCTCTAAAGATAAAGATAGATCTTTAAGTGCCAAAGTTTTACCTTTATCATAGGATTTATTAACATTTTTAATTTTTACAATATTATTCATCTTTTAAAACCCTTACTATATTAACTTTACTTGCATTATACAGTGGTAAAATAACACTTATAACACCTACAAAAATAGCTATAGCTATAACTTCAAATAAAATTCCAAAATTCATAGTATTTGGAAAATAAATACTCATTATGCTTTGGTTTTCTTTTATAATATATAAAATAGGAAAAGAGATAAAAAATCCTATAAGACTCCCCATTAAAGATAATATAACTGATTCTGTTGTAAATAAAATATGAATCATTTTTTTTGTCCAGCCAATTGCTTGTAATATACCTATCTCTTTTTTTCTTTCATTTATAGCTATAATAAATGTATTAATCATAATAGCTAGAGTTAAAATCAATGTAATAATTGATAAAGCATTCATAAGGTAAAGTATTGTATTCATACCTTCTAAAGATTTTGAAAAATTTTTACTAGCCATGGCTTTTAGAAAAGAAAATTCCTTATTAATCTCGTTTATAAAAGTTTTAATGTTTTTTTGATTTTTTAAAGATAGAAAAAGAATATTTTTTCCATTATCTATACCCAATATTTCTTGTAGTTCCTCTTGAGTAACAAATATACCAATATTAAATACATTTATCCAAGTCTCATAGGTTCCAACAATCTTAAATTTTTTATCTTCATATAGCCTTAGACTGTCTCCAACTTGTAAGCCTAAACCCTTTGCTAATTGATCTGCAATTAATATTTCACCTTTTTTTATATATGATTGTCCTTCTACTAAAGATAAATTTATTTTTTCTGCAACTTGATCTACATTAGCAGTACCAATTAAAAAAGCTGAGAAATCTTTATTGATTTTTTTTCTTTTAATAATTAAGTCTTCACTCGATTTTATACCCTCTTTTTTTAATATTTTTTGAATTGTTTTATTTGAAATATAAGAACTTGTAGGACTTAAAGCATATCTTGACTGTATTATGATATCAATACCATCTTGATTTGTTACTTGTTTTAACTGTTCAGCAAAAGAAGCACCTATCCTCCCTGAAATAGTATACAGACATATTATTAGTGAAATACTAAATATAGTAAAAGAGGTTCTTACATAAGATCTTCTTATATTTCTTAAAGAATAAAATAACGATACTTTAAATATATAAAAAAAACCCGACCCATAGGTAGTTTTACCACCTATGGAAGAAATTAGTTTTTCATACATATTCTAATATGCACCAAGTACCATTAATAGTTGTATTTTTGCTCACCTTATCTGCATCATCAGGTGTCAAAATGGAATCTCCATTTCCACCTCCACCACAAAATGTGAATATAAAAACACCACTTATTAGAAAGACCCCCACGACTAAACGATAAATATAAATCCTAATCACTTCTGATTTCACACTTTTTCCCTTACTATTTTATCAAGTAGAACTTTTAAATGATTGTATCAAATATAAACAGATAAGTCTCTTAGCCAAATTCTAAAATTTCATGAATAAAAAACAATCAAGTTTATAGGTAACCATTATTATAAATTATAAGGCTTAAACTCTCATGTTTTAAACATCTCTACGCTTTTTATTTTCTTAGTTCTGTTTCAGTAAGAAAAAAATCAACCCCTATAACAGCAATATAAAAATAATCTATTCTATTCCCTAGATCTAAATCACATCGAACTAACTCTTCATGTATTGTTAGCTCATCACATAAAACTTTTTTAAGCGTATCATCAACATTTTCTTGTAAAACTTTTATATCCCTACAAAATTGAGATTTTTTTGTAAATCTATTTGTAAGAAAAGAGAGTTTTTCCTCTTTTGCATTATAATAAATACAAGAGATTTTTAGGAGTTCCTCTTTATTGAGTGTAGTGTCTAATTTTTTAAAAAAATATGTTAGTAATATATGTCTATCTGTTTGTTTACTTAAATCTAATTTTTTAAATCTTATATTATTCATAAATAAAAGCCCTTTAGCTATATTTTATTCGTATTGAACATATTGTAACATTTAATTCTGATTTTATTTTATTTATAAGTATATTTACATCTATATTTATAAGGTTTTTGAGTATTTTTTAGAGTAAATACTCTCTCTTTAACATAAAAAAGTTATCTATTTTGCTATTATACGAAAAAGGAATTTTAAAGAGTATGCAAAATATAAGTGAACTAATAGAAAAAGTTATCGATAAAGAAACAATTATAAAAGCTGTTTTAAGTGGGATACAAAATAAGAATCAGAAAACTTTTAATAAAGTAACTATAAAAAAAGTGATTATAAAAAATGAAGAAAAACATCAATTTGAATATTTTTATGATAAAAATGTAGAGCATAAAAACTTAAATAGTGATGAAACAAAAAAAGAGCTATATATATTAATAAAAACATATTTTAAACAAGCTTTTATCTATACTGTAAATTATGATTATCAAATACTTATTAATAAAAAAGGATTAGCAAAGATACATCAAAACAAAGCTACAAGAAAGTTTGAAGAACCAAGTCATAATAAAAAGAAAAAATATATCTTAAATGAAGGGGAACTTACACCATTTTTAATAGAACTGGGAATTATGACCACTCAGGGTAAAATAGTAAAGGCAAAATATGATAAGTTTAAACAGATAAATCGTTATTTAGAGTTGGTATCTGATTGTATCTCTTATTTAGATAAGAATAAAACGATACGAATTATAGATTTTGGGTGCGGAAAGGCTTATCTTACTTTTGCTTTGTATGATTATCTTGTTTTAAAAATGGGTTACAATGTACAAATTGTAGGCTTAGATTTAAAAGAAAGTGTTATTGACTTTTGTTCAAATTTAGCAAAAAAATTACATTTTGATAATCTAAGATTTGAACAAGGGGATATAAAAGGTTTTCATCAATTTAGCGATGTGGATATGGTGATCTCACTCCACGCTTGTAATACTGCAACAGATGAAGCCTTAGCAAAAGCAGTAAGTTGGAACGCTAAGGTTATTTTGGCGGTGCCTTGTTGTCAACATGAGTTTCTTAAAAAAATCAAAAATGAAAAGATGATTCCTATGATGAAATATGGGATTATAAAAGAAAAATTAGCCTCTTTACTTACCGATAGTATAAGAGCAAATGTATTGGAGATTATGGGCTATCGTACACAAGTATTAGAGTTTATCGATATGGAACATACCCCTAAAAATATTATGATACGAGCTTTTTTTGATAATAATACAAATATAAAAAATCTTGTAAAACAATATACTCTTTTTAAAAATGAGTGGCAAATTAGCCCCTATATTGAAGAGGCATTTGGTACAAGTTTTACAAATAAATTAGAACAACAGTAAAAGATGGAGACAAAAATGGAAGAAAATAGACAAGAAGCCCAAAAGCTTATTCAAAAAGTACTTAAAGAAAAATCTTTTTTAATTTTAACAGAAGAGGAAAAAGCATTGATTATAGAGGTATATAACGATGATATGAAAGCTGAAAGTAAAAATTATAAAAAATATTTAACATTAAATCAGAATGAAAAACTAAAAAATATATTAGTACTGACTCTTAAAGATTATCTTGGAAGTTGGCATATCTCAACGCAAGAGATGGAAGAGATATCTCAATATATACAAGATATACAGGGGATCTCTATAGATTAAATAGCAAAATTTATTACGATTTTACTTAGATTGGGATAAATTGTATTATTTTACTAGAAAGATAATAAGATTTTATATTTCTATTGACTATACTTACAAGATTATTTTAAAAATTATCCTAATTAGGGATCATATAGGGAGAGAGATGAAAAATATAAATACAATAGAAACTGCAAAAACAGTATTTGAAAAAAAACTTATTCAAACTGAATCTAATATAAATGTTGGTTTTTATGTTCATTTAAAAGAGTTTAATGACAGCGTACGCGATGAATTACATAATAGAATAGAAGAGGTGTTTTTTTTCTCAAAAGGGATAGACTGGAAATTTCATAGTTTTGGAATTGAAAAAACAGGTTCAAGAGGAACTGATATTCTAGGATATTTTGTTTTTAAAACAACAAATGTTGAAGAGTTAAAAAAACAATTTGTAGAACATTTTAAAGATTATGATAATGCTATAAAAATAACTTGTTCAGTAGCAGAGTATAAAAAAATAAGTGAAACATTTTTTGAGTTAGAAGTTTAAATATTACATATCCTAAATAGGAACATGTAATATTTAAAATCTATTGCTTTAAAGCACTAGCTACAAGTTTATTTACAACTTGTGGATTTGCTTTTCCATCTGTGGCTTTGAGTACTTGACCCACAAAAAATCCCGCTAGTTTTGTATTACCAGCTTTAAATTTTGCTAAATTATCAGGATTTTGTGCAATAATCTCATCAATAATAGGTGAAATTATTGTAGGATCAGATATCTGAATAAGCCCTTTTTCTTCTACAATTATTTTTGGATTTTGCCCAGATTGACACATCTGTTCAAAGACTTGCTTCGCAATTTTACTTGAAATTATCTTATCATCGACCATTTTTACAAGTTCTGAAATTTGTGCAGGTGTGAATTGTAACTTATCTATTACTTTATCTTTGAGTTCCTTTGCAACATCATTTGCTACTATATTAGCTAAGGCAAGTGGACTATAAAGCACAAGTAAAGCCTCTTCATAAAAACGGGAAAGTTCCTTATCACGAGCTAAGATATTTGCTACTTCATTATTAAGTTGTAGTTTTTGTGTATATTTATCAAAAAGCACTTGTTGTTCTTCACTCATAGCAACAGCAGCTTTAGCTACTTGTTTTTTATTACTCTCTTTTTTAGAAAGAGTTTTCTCTTTTGGCAGCTTCTCTATTTTTTTTTCTTTTTTCCCCCAGGAGTCTTTTAAGCTTACGATTTTATTAAATACAGGAGTTTCTTGGCTATAGTCAATAGGATCAGCATAAAAATACCCCTCTCTTTCAAACTGAAATCTTACATCTGGTTTTTCTAGTATCACTGCAGGTTCTATAAAAGCATTTTTAATAACCTGTAAAGAGTTTGGATTTAAATCCTCTATAGATTGAGGTGCTTCATTTGCATATAATCTATCATAAACTCTTATCTCCACTTGTTTGGCTTCTTTTACACTTAGCCATTGAATAGCACTTTTTACCTTTATGCCACTTTTATCTTCACCACTTTTTGAGTTAGGATAATACTCTGCTTTTATCTCTATGATTTTTCCATTTTTATCTTTTATAATCTCTTTACATTTTATAATATAAGCATGTCGTAGCCGTACTGGTTGATTGGGAGTTAATCTATAATACCCCTTTGGTGGATTTTGATTAAAATCATCTCTTTGTATATAGATCTCTTTTGAAAAAGGAACTTTTCTACTTCCCTCTTTAGGGACATCGTGGGGATAATACGGAGCATCAATCTTTTCAACCCCTTCATAGTTTTCTATAGTTACTTTAAGTGGATCAAGTACCGCCATAACTCTTGGTACTTTTTTATTTAAATCATCTCTTATACAAAATTCTAGTTGTGATACATCAACTGTTGAGTTTGCTTTAGCTATTCCTATTTGATCACAAAAATTTAAAATAGACTCTTTTGTATAGCCACGGCGTTTATATCCAGCAATAGTAGGCAAGCGTGGATCATCCCAACCACTTACATATTTTTTATCAACTAGTTCTATAAGTTTTCTTTTGCTCATAACTGTATAGTTGATATTCAGTCGGGCAAATTCGTATTGATAGGGTCGTGGTGGTTTTAGCTCTAAGGTGTCTAAAATCCAATTATAGATATCACGATTATTTTCAAATTCTAGTGTACATAAAGAGTGTGAAATTCCTTCAATATAATCAGATAAACAATGTGCAAAATCATACATAGGATAGATACACCAGCTATCTTTGGTTCTAAAATGGTGCGTATTTCTAATACGATATAAAAGAGGATCTCTTAGTTTCATATTGGCGGCACTCATATCTATTTTAGCCCTTAATACATGTGCCCCATCTTCAAACTCACCATTTTTCATTTTTTCAAATAGCTCAAGATTTTCTTCAATAGATCGCGAGGCATATTTACTTCTTCTACCAGCCTTTGTAACTGTGCCTCTTAACTCTTTCATCTCCTCTTCATCTACACTATCTACATACGCTTTTCCCATTTTTATAAGCTTCACGGCATATTCATAAAGTTTAGGAAAATAATCTGAAGTAAATTTTACCTTTCCATTCCAATCAAAGCCCAGCCATTGCACAGCATCTTTTAAGGCTTCTACATATTGAGTATCTTCTGTTGTTGGATTGGTATCATCCATTCTTAAGTTACAAATACCATTAAAATCCTGAGCTATTCCAAAGTTTATATAAATAGACTTTGCATGCCCTATATGTGGAAATCCATTTGGCTCAGGAGGAAATCGTGTAATAACCTCTTTGTATTTGCCAGACTCTAAGTCTTCATTTACTATTGTACGTAAAAAATCTTTATTTTCGTTCATTTATCATACCTTTTTAAGAAGAGGCATTGTATCAAATTTGAGCTTATTTTGGACTTTAATTCCAAACGGGGGTCTGACCCCATTTAGGGAATAAAACTTAATTTTTTCTTTTATTATAAGTTTAATAGCTCTAATAATCTCTTTTGATAAAATAATGCTGTTTTTTCATCACACGCTTCAAATCTTGTTACTAATTTTGGTGTTGTATTACTAGCCCGTATAAGTCCCCAGCCATTTTGAAATACTACCCTTACCCCATCAACATCAATAATATCTTTTATTTTAGGAAAATCAGATGGTGGAGTATGTAATCTTTTTTTTAACTCCTCTATAATAAGAAACTTTTTCTCCTCTGTTGTATCTATATTTATCTCATCTGTTGAAAAAAGTTGAGGTAACTTTTCATACTCCTTATCATAATCAAAGTTATTATGAAGAAGCTCTAAAGCTCGTAGTGTAGAGTAAATTGCATCATCATACCCAAAATATCTATCATTAAAAAAGATATGTCCGCTCACCTCTGCTGCAAAAGAAGCGTTTGTTTCTTGTATTTTAACCTTTAGATTACTATGACCTGTTTTATACATAATAGCCTTTCCATAGCTATTTACCATATCATACATCATTTGGCTACATTTCACCTCTCCTATAACAGTGGGATTTTTAATAAATCTTGAAAAGAAAAGGGCTAATATATCCCCTTTAAAATTATATTTTTGTGAGAGGACAGCTATTCTATCAGCATCACCATCATAAGCGAACCCTAAAGTATATTTTTGGGTATTAAGCTCCTTTTTGATATCTATTAAATTATCTATATCACTAGGATCTGGATGATGATTTGGAAATGTTCCATCAGGTTTTTCATACATGATATAATGCTTTATATTTAGCCCATCAAGTATATCTCTTAAAACAACTCCAGCTACTCCATTTCCACAATCAAACACAAATCTCTGATCTCCTAAACGAAGATGCCCAAACTCCTTTATCATATAGTTTATATATTCTTTTTTTGTATCAATTTTAATCGTTTGAGTATTATCTTGAATATCGATTTTTGAAGCCATTATTTTTTTACCCAAGGCATATATATCTTCACCAAAAAAAGGTGATTTATCAATAGTAATTTTAAAGCCATTGTACTTAGGAGGGTTATGTGAACCTGTAATCATAACAGAAGCACTTACTTTTTTCCCCCCATTATCAATATAATTTGAAAAATAATTCACAGGAGTAGCAACAAGCCCCATATCAAGTACTTTTATCCCTGCATAGTTCAGACCAGAACTCAACCACTCTTTTAAAATGGGGGAGTGGACACGTGCGTCATATCCAACAGCTATATACTCTGCATTTGGAACTTTACTAAGTACCTCAAGGGCAAAAAAGTAGCCTATTTTTTTTACTGTTTTTTCATTTAATTCTTGTTGAAATATCCCTCTAATATCATACTCTCTATATATTTGCTTGCTCATACTCTCTCTTTTTTTTATTAATAACGCGATTATAAGAAAATTATACTATATCTTTACTTTTATATAGGGGGTCTGACCCCATTTAGGGAATAAAACTTAATTTTTTCTTTTATTGTTTCATATTTTATTAATCTAAAATATATACAAAAAGTAGTAAAATGCTTTTTTTAAAGAAAGGGTAAATTTTTAATGACAAATATTATTTTATGTGGTGGAAGTGGTACGCGTTTATGGCCAATCAGTCGTACGCTTATGCCAAAACAGTTTGTAAAACTTTTTCATGAACAATCACTTTTTCAACTCACAGTACAAAGAAATAGTAAATTATGCCATAGTCAATTTATAGTTTCAAATGCTGAACAATATTTCTTAGCACTTGATCAACTAGAAGAGTTGAAAAAATTTGACAATAAGTATCTATTAGAACCCATTGGAAGAAATACAGCTCCAGCTATTGCTTTAGCTTGTATGGCTTTAAAAAAAGATGAGATTGTATTAGTCACACCATCAGATCATCTTATAAAAAATGAAATAGAGTATAAAAAAGTATTAATACGAGCAAAAGAGTTAGCAGAAAAAGATTATCTTGTAACCTTTGGGATCACTCCAAACTCTGCACAAACAGGTTTTGGTTATATAGAATCACAAGGTGAAGTAGTAAAAGCTTTTCATGAAAAACCAGATATAAAAACAGCACAAAAATATCTTGATGTAGGAAATTATTATTGGAATAGTGGTATGTTTTGTTTTAAAGCGGGAGTATTTTTAGAGGAATTAAAAAAATATTCTCCAAAAATTTACGAAACATCTTTAAAAGCGTTTGAAAATAATAGAACAAACCACAATACTATAAGAATAAAACATGATGATATGAGTGCTATTCCAGAAGATAGTATAGATTATGCAGTGATGGAAAAATCAACAAAAGTAAAAGTAGTTTCTTCCCCTATTGATTGGTCTGATTTAGGAAGTTTTGATGCCTTATATGATGAGTTAGAAAAAGATGAACAAGGAAATACGAAAAATCCAAATCATATAGCAATAGATAGTAAAAATAATCTTATCTATGGAGATGAGCGAAAAATAGCAACAGTAGATATAGAAGATTTAATTATAGTAGATACAGCAGACGCTCTTCTTATTTCAAAAAAAGGTTCATCCCAAAAAGTAAAAAAAGTGGTAAAAAAAGTAAGAGAAAATAGTGAATTACATAATATCCACCTTACAGCACATCGCCCATGGGGAACATATACAGTTCTTGAAGATACACCCAAATATAAAATTAAAAGAATAGTTGTTTTACCAGGTAAAAGACTCTCCTTACAAAAACATTTTCACCGAAATGAACATTGGACAGTAGTAAGTGGCACTGCAGTAGTACAAATAGAAAAAAAAGAGTTTATATTAAGAGCAAATGAATCTACTTATATAAAAATGGGTGATATTCATAGACTATCAAATGAGGGAAAAGTTCCTGTTGTTATGATAGAAGCACAAATTGGGGATTATTTAGGGGAAGATGATATAGTCAGACTTGAAGATGATTTTAAAAGAGAATAATATAAAAGGGTATCATTGAAACAAAATATATTATTAGCATTCTCTTTTGCAAAAAGAGATTTTAAAGAGCGATATGTTGGTACTGGTTTAGGACAACTTTGGTATATTTTATCCCCCATAGTGATGATTTTTATCTATACAGTGATATTTTCAGATTTTATGAAAATGAAATTAGATATCGTGGATAGTGCTTATTCTTATAGCATATATATAGTTCCAGGACTTTTATCTTGGATATCTTTTAGCGCTACCTTACGAAGTTTAAGTACGCTTATTGAAAAGAAATCAAATCTAATAAAAAAGATAAATGTTCCTATGTATGTTTTTTATATAAGTGAAGTAATCATAGAGAGTTTTTTACTTCTATTATCTCTTTGTTTAGGTATTGTTTTTTTATTACTTATAAACTATACAGTAGATGCTACATTTTTATGGATTCTTCCTATTATATTTTTTCAAATGATTTTTGTTTTTTCATTAGGTATTATAATCTCTTTATTTGTACCATTTTTTAAAGATATTAAAGAAGCGATACCTGTAATAATACAGCTTTGGTTTTGGGCTACACCAATTATTTATATGAAAGAGATGATAGCAGATAAATATCCACTTATTCTTGTATATAATCCATTTTACCATTTTGTACACTTATATCAAGATATTTTTGTGTATGCTAAACCCCCATCATTTAGTGATATATTTATCATTTTTATGTTATCATTTTTTGCTTTTATACTCGCAGCTTATCTCTATAAAAAGATGATAAATACAATAAAGGATGTTATATAATGCTTTTTAATAGTTATATATTTATATTTATATTTTTACCTATTACTTTTTTTGTATATTTTTATCTTAATCAGAAAAAATTAACTCAAGCTAGTAAGGCTTGGATTGTTTTTACAAGCTTATTTTTTTATAGTTGGTGGAATGTTATATACCTTCCTCTTATATTAGGTTCAATGTTATTTAACTATATTATTGGAAATATATTATCAAAAAGAAAATCTTCAAAAAAAACAATTCTATTATTTGGAATAGTCGCGAATATACTACTACTTGCTTACTTTAAATACACTGATTTTTTTATTGAAAATTTAAATTTTCTTATGAATTCAAATATAGAATTATTGCACTTAGCCTTACCCTTAGCTATATCTTTTTTTACTTTTCAGCAAATTGCATATTTAGTAGATAGTTACAGAAATGAAACAAAAGAATATGATTTTTTAAATTATGCAGTATTTGTTACATTTTTTCCACAGCTTATAGCAGGTCCAATTGTACATCATAAGGAAATGATGCCACAATTTGCAAATTTAAGAAACAAAATAATAAATTATAGAAATATTGCAGCAGGTCTTTTTATATTTTCAATAGGATTGTTTAAAAAAGTAGCTATAGCAGATACTTTTGCTGTTTGGGCAAATAAAGGTTTTGATGCCTCAACAACGCTTAATTTTTTTGAAGCTTGGGCTACATCACTCTCATATACTTTTCAGTTATATTTTGATTTTTCTGGTTATACAGATATGGCTATTGGTTTAGCATTACTCTTTAATATCAAATTACCAATTAATTTTAACAGCCCCTACAAAGCAAAAGATATACAAGACTTTTGGAGAAGATGGCATATCACATTAAGTAGATTTTTAAAAGATTATGTGTATGTTCCACTTGGTGGAAATAGAAAGGGGGAGTTTAGAACTTATAATAATCTCTTAGCCACTTTTATTATTGGTGGTATTTGGCATGGTGCTGGTTGGACTTTTGTATTTTGGGGAACTCTTCATGGCGTAGCGTTAATTATTCATAGGGCGTGGAGTAAATTAGGTTTTAAACTTTGGACTTGGTTGGCTTGGTTAGTGACATTTAATTTTGTAAATATAGCTTGGGTATTTTTTAGAGCAAAAGAGTGGGATGATGCTATTAAAGTTTTAAGTGGAATGTTTAAATTTGATAGTATTGGTTTGTCAAAACACTTTGCACATTTCATCAATTATTTAAATCCATTTTCAGAGTATCTTACTTTTGGTCATATAAAATATCAGCCTTTTACCTCTGTGTATACACTAGAGATGATACTATTTGGCTTATTTATTGTAATGTTTAGGAAAAATTCCATAGAACTATTAAATAATTTTAAATATAAGTTCTATCAAGTAATTTTTATCGTTGTGAGTATATGGGTATTTCATTTTATGTCAATATCTACTATAGAATCGCAATTTTTATATTTTAATTTTTAGGGAAAATCGTGAATAGGATAAAAAAACCAAAACAATTTGTAATAGCAACAATATTATTAATCATTCTATCTTGTATTTTTTATTGTTTTATTTATTTTTATATGGGGAAACAACGAATAATAATTAGTAATTGGTATCCTCAATTTTTATTAGAATACACAAAAAATCCACGAATCATCATCGATAGTGGTTCAAACTCTCTTTATTCTTTGGATAGTTACAAACTAGAGCAAGAGTTCAATACGCAAACAATCGTTCTAGCTGATAATGCTGGTTTTTCACTAACAAAGAAACTATTAAGATTGGAAAAATACGCAAGAAAAGATGATGTTATATTTTTACCATTAGAATGGCAGTATTATACAAGAGAAAAAGAGACCAGCTATTTTACAGATCGTGTATTGGGTAGTTTGAATTATTATTATTTTTATGATTCATATTTAGAAGAATTAAAAGCAATGGCAAACAGTCCATTTTTACATACAATAAAAAATATAAGATATAAGCGCAGACTAAAAAGAAAACAATATAAATATTTAACAGGGTATGTAAATAAATTTATACAAAATGAAAGAGGGACACGAAATAATACTCTACCGTTTACTATTAAAAAGACATGTGAACAATATATATTAAAAGAACAGTTAAAAAATGGTTTTAAATTATCAGAAAAATTCAAAAAAGATATGAAGATCTTACAGAGATTAAAGACTAAAACAAAAAATATATTTTTAGTATGGCCTACTGTCGTTGGTAATAACTGCTATTCTAAAAAAAATAAAGCCAATTTAGATAAATTTATCATGGATATAAAAAAATATTTACAACAGTACAATATTAAAATACTTGGAAATCCGTATGATAATTGGTTTCCAATAAAAGATATTCTTGATACCTACTATCATATTGCACCAAGTGCTATGAAAATAAGAACAAAAAATTTTATACAACTTGTGAAAGAAGATAGTGAAATAAATAATGTTTTTATGGGTAGAACAAATGCAGCATATACTAAAGCACTCCAAGAATCTAAAAATAATATGTTGAATCTACTAAATAAAAGAATGTGTTTGGCAAAAGAAAAAATTACTTTTAAATCTTCCAAAGCTATATTTGAAGGATGGTCACACGCTGAAAAACGTATTCGATGGTCATTGAACGATGATGCTTATATACATTTTAGCTTTAATTCTAAAGATATTCAAGGTATATTAAATGTGAATATGCATACTCTAGGGAAACAGGAGATAAGCGTGAGTATAAACAATAAATTTGTAGGAAAACAAACAGTAGATGAAAAAACTAAAAAGATGAGATATACTTTTAATCCAAATATTTTAAATCAAAAGAAAATAAATACGATTAAATTTGAATTTTCAAATCCACATGCCCCAAATGGTAAAGATAAAAGAGTACTAGCAATGGCATTAAAATCGCTTTCGATTCAATAAAGATTTTTATATGAAAATAGTATTATCTGTTAAAAATATCACTAAAATATATAAAAAGTATAATTCAAATTTCGATAGACTAAAAGAGGTTTTTTTTAAAACAACACACCATAAAGAGTTTATCTCAAATCAAGATATCTCATTTGATTTATATGAAGGGGAAACACTAGGTATTATAGGGGTTAATGGTGCAGGTAAATCTACAATATTAAAAATCATAGCAGGGATAACATCGCCCACATCAGGACAGATAATAAGAAAAGGGAGAGTAACTGCCCTATTAGAATTAGGAACTGGATTTAATAATGATATGAGTGGATTTGATAATATTTATCTTAATGCTAGACTCATTGGAATGTCCAAAGAACAAATAGATAAAAATCTTCAAAGTATCATAGACTTTAGTGAATTAGGTGAGTATATATATGAAAATATAAAAACATATTCTTCTGGAATGAGAATGCGTTTAGCATTTTCAATAGCATTATTTTCTGAACCAAAGATTCTTATTGTAGATGAAGCATTATCTGTCGGAGATGCACATTTTTCTGCAAAATGTACAAAAGCTTTGAAAAAAAGAAAAGAACAAAAAATGAGTATTATATATGTTTCTCATGATCTAAACTCTTTAAAATTACTTTGTGATCGTGTTATTTTATTAAATCATGGAAAAGTCATCAAAGAAGATACTCCCCAAAATACCATAAATAGTTATAATTACCTTATATCAAAACTAAATGATAAAGATGGATTATTTGATCTTAAAAATGAAAATACAAAGTCTTTTGGTACACTTGATGTTGAGATTACTGATGTTTCATTAAAAGGTTCTTTATCTAATACAAATACTATTATATCAGGAGAATTAGTTACAATAAGTGTTCAGATGAAATCAAAACTAAAATTAAAAGATATGACAATCGGTATGATGATACGGGATAAGTTCGGACAAGATGTATTTGGAACCAATACTTTTTATCATGATGTAAAAATTGTGTTTGAAGAAAATAAAAACTATCTCTGTACTTTTGAGATGCCTATGAATGTAGGAAATGGACAATACACTATTTCCATGGCAATACATTCAAAAGATACACACTTAGAGTATTGTGCACATTGGTTTGAATCTGCTGAAAGTTTTAGTGTGATTGGTATTGAAGGAAATTTAGGTATTTGTAAACTAAATCCAACAATAAATTTTGTAGAAAAGATAGTATAAATGGACGAAATAATGGAAAAAAAAATAAAAATCCCAAATAATAGTATATTGGGTCTAAATTATAGCGGTATGCATGATTCATCAATTGCTATAGTCTCTTCTGAAGGTGAAGTTATATATGCACTTTCATTAGAAAGAGTATCAAGAAAAAAGCAAGATGGAAGATTTCCTGAAATTTTATTAAATCGTATTCCTATGGATAAAATATCAAAGATAGCTATTTCTAATAATAAAAGTTATAATATACCAAAAAATATGAAAAGTTTAGTACATCCAACACCTTTAAAAAAAGAGATTATAGTAGATAGATCTCATAAAGATGAATACTATAAACAAATAAATAGAATAGAAAAAGACAAAGAGTTTTATGCTCATCATAAATGCCATGTGAGTTCAGCATTTTGGGCAAGTGGGTTTGATGAAGCACTATGTTTAGTATATGATGGTGGAATGGCAAATGAATATTGCTTTGGTGGTCTATACAAAGCATCAAAAGAGAATGGAATTGAAGATATAGATCTTTTTAGTTCTCAATCTTATGCCAATATTACACATCTATATACGTATATCACTACATTATTAGGATTTACTCCATTAAAACATGAGGGAAAAATAACTGGATTAGCAGCGTATGGAAAAGTAACAAAAGAGACAAAAGAGTTACTTTTGAGTTGGCTGGAAAATCCACAAACATTGGAGCAAATCTACTCTTGGGAAAATATGTATGGACAAAAAGAATCACCTTATATTAAAATAGATTATACTATGTTAAAAAAAGTTCAAAAACAAATTGCTCATATATCCCATGAAGACTTAGCAGCAACAGTACAAAACATTGCAGAGGAGCATGTATTAAATATACTTAGTAATTTAAAAAAATCAAATAGTATTAGTAAAAATATTTGTCTTTCAGGTGGACTATTTGCAAATGTTAAAATCAATCAAAGAGTAAGTGAATTTGGATTTGAAAATATATTTATATCCCCTCCCATGTCAGATGATGGTACAGCACTGGGTGCTGCATGGTTAGCCTTATATAAAGAAAAAAATATTAAAGATATTCCTTTTAAACATGTTTATCTAGGAGATAATGACTCTATAGGTAGTATAACAAAATATAAAAATAAAATAGTATATAAAAAGTACGATGACCCCACAAGCTTTATTGCAACAAAATTATCGCAAGGAGCTATATTTGCAATATTTCAAGATCGTTGCGAATATGGTCCTCGTTCACTAGGAAATCGCTCTATTATAGCTCAGGCAACCAAATATGAGGTCAATGAAGGACTAAATAATAGATTAAATAGAACCGAATTCATGCCCTTTGCACCAGTTATTAGAAAAAAGGATGCTCACAAATATTTTCACTTTAAACAAGGTGAGTTATTTACGGCAAAATTTATGACCATTACTTTAAATTGTACGCCTAAAGCAAAAACAGACTGTCCAGCAGTGGTTCATATAGACAATACTGCCCGTCCACAAATCATCGAAGATACAGACAACCCTCTTATGTATGATATTTTGACACAGTATTCAAATTTAACAGATAAATATGCCTTAGTAAATACCTCTTTTAATATCCATGAAGAGCCTATAGTTAACAGCTATGAAGATGCACTCAAAGGTTTTTTTGAATCAGGATTAGATTATTTATATCTAGATGGTATAATTATCTCTTTAGAAGATAATTATAAAGTACATGCCCAGTATCTAAAAGAAAAACTACAAAAAGAGTCAAGTAAATTAAAAAGTATTAGTAAACAACGAGATGAGGTAATATCCCAAAATAATAAAAACAAAAAAGAGTTAAACAAATATGATAAAGAGAATAAAGCACTTCTTACTAAATGTAAAAATTTTGAAAATAGTAAGTTATATAAAATTATCCAATATTTAAAAAAATTCAAAGGAAAATAATTGCACTTCAGGTTTAAATCTTAGGTTCATCATACTTTAAATATAGATATTTCAGAGACATATAATGGTGTTTTAGTTATACTCAGCGCTTAAGAATTATATTTTTAGGTAGAATTTATGAAAAAATTTATTATAAAGTTATCCTCATACCCTTGGATTTTAAAAATAGCTAAAAAAGTATTTCTCTATTTCCCATCTTTGCGATATTTTTTGTTAAATTATGCTTATGGAAACAATACACCTATGAGTAAAAAACAATATACAAGTGATTTTTTAAAAAATATAAAATCTGAGATTGAAAATAGAAAATTACAAAAGAGAGTTAAATGATTATTTATATTGATATTACTCAATTATATAGAGGCAGAGCAAATACAGGTATCCAAAGAGTTGTAAAAGAGTTTTTACAAAGAGCAATTAAAAATGATAAAGATATTATATACAAAATAATAGTATATGATTCAACGATTCAGAAGATGCAAATACTACCAAATCAAGAGATTGAATTGTTTTTATTAGATATTCAAAATTATACATTTCTTAAAAAAGAAACAATAGAGATAGAAAAGATAATAGCAAAAGAAAATACTGTTTTTTTTGATATTGACTCTGCTTGGAATGCTCCATATAAAAGAGATGTTTTATATCCGATTTTAAAAAACAATGGCTTTTTAATCTACAATTTTATTCATGATCTTATCCCCATCTTGATGCCAGAATTAGTGCATGATCTAACGGTGAAAAATTTTGATATTTTTATCAAAACTGTTTATAAGTACAGTGATTTAGTGTTATTTAATTCCCACTCTTCACAAAAAGACTTTATAGAATATAAAGATAACTTAGAAATAAAAAGGTATATAGCAACAAGAACAGTAGGTTTAGGAAGTGATTTTTTACAGTCAAGTATTCCAGTGACTAATAGTTTGTATCAAGAGCTATTAGATAAAAAATATATCCTTTTTGTAGGAACAATAGAACCTAGAAAAAATCAAGAAGAAGTTCTTGATGCTTTTGATATTCTAGCTCAAAGATTTCCTGATTTACATCTTGTGTTTATAGGTAAAAAAGGGTGGAAGATTGACTCTTTAATAAATAAAATAAAAAATCATTCACTTTTAAATAAGAGGTTTTATTGGTTTGATGATATTGATGATGATACCCTAAGCCATTTTTATAAAAATGCTTTTATAGTGACATATCTTTCAAAATATGAGGGATATGGTCTACCCATAGTAGAATCTTTACAGTACAATAATATCACAATTGCCTCTAAAAATAGTTCTATGTATGAAGTGGGAAGAGATGCTGCTGATTATATTGAATATAATACAACAAATGAAATAGTAGATATAATCTCCTTGTATTGTGAAAATAAAGAGATATATAGATTAAAAAAAGAGTATATCAAAGAGAATTTTGTGCCTCTTTCTTGGGATAGATTTGAAGAGTCTATTTGTGATATTTTTATAAATTATGATAAATCATCACGTTTGTGTCAAAATCATTTAAAAAAACTTCAATTTGTTTTTATTAGCATCGATAAACATAACCTAGAAGGTACAATAAAAGCAATAGATAAATATGTTGATTGTATCTACGAATATATAGTCATAACACAAAAAAAACTAATATCCTCTTTTTCATCTATCCAAACGAAGCATAAACTTATCTTGATTGATGAAAATGATATTTTAGGAGTATATGCGAAAAATTTTCAAAAAAGAGATCATGTAAGTAAAAATTGGCTTTTAAGAACATCTTTATTAAATCTTGATATTTTACAAGAAGAGTTTATTATGCTTGATGATGATAATAGACCTTTAAAATCAATAAGTAGAGATAAATTTATCTCCCAAGATGGTAAATATAAAGCATACTATTTTTATCATCTATTAGATTGGCATCATATAAGTACAGATTATGATAAAGCACAACAAAATATGAAAAAAGTATTAACAAACAATAACTATGAACTTCTATCCTACTCTTCACACGCCCCACAGATTATAAATAAATCTATTTTAAAGGAAGTTGTAGAAAAGTTTTTTGATTTAGGCTTACAAACTCCTATAGACGAATGGAGTATATATTTTAATTATGCAGTATCAAAATACCCTACACTTTTTGAAAAAAAATTATTTGAAACATTAAATTGGCCTGAGAGTCCTGTCTATTGGGATTGTGTTTTTAATGAGAAAAATATCTCTTTTGAAAATTATTATAAAGCAGTGTACACCTCAAAGAGTTTACACTACACTGATACCTATGAACAAAAAATAGAAAAAAAACAAAAACACTTAAAACCTTTTATTAAAACAAGGCAAATTTTTCAAAAAAATAAAGAACTACTTTATCAAAACAATTTAGTCCATGGAGTAATAGAATTTAAAAATAATGATATTGAATTTTATCTTTGTAATATCCCCTATTATTTCATTGTAGAACAAGGCTCAAATTTAAGACTAAGATTAAATTATAAATTACTCCTGAAAAACGAGAAAGATTTAGATGTAAATATAGTTATTTTTTATAATGAAAAAGTAAAAATAGTAAAAAAAATAGAAGCATACACTAAAGCATTGTATCAAGAATCAATCATAGAATTTCCTCTTATAAGCCAGGGATTAAATGAAGGGATATATGATATTACGATTAATATTAAGGTAAATGATGAGTATATATATAAAGAAAAATCACCATACCTTATGAAACTATTAGTTCAAAAAGAAAGAGATTATTTGGAGTGCCTAAAAAATCCTTCTATTCTTTCTAACAAAAAACAAAGAGTTGAAAAACTAAAAAATAGTATAAAAAAAGTTCCACTTCTAGGCTCTGTTGCAAGATGGGGATATAATATTTTAAAAATAAATAATATTAAAAATACTTTGTACTCTTTTATTCCAAAAATAAAACAGCTTGAGACAAAAACAAAACAACTTGAAACAAAAGTAAAACACTATGAAATAAAAACAAAACAGTTTGAAACAAAAGTAAAACACTATGAAATAAAAACAAAACAGTTTGAAACAAAAACAAAACAACTTGAAGATACAATGACCCATCAAATATCTCAAGAAGTAGCAAAACAAATAACTATACAGTCTGATTCTTTCCAACAAAGATTAGATCAGTTTATTTTTGATACAAAAATTGATTTAAAGCTAAAAGATGAAAAAGGAGAGTAACACTATACAAATTCACCAGTTTACACCTAGTATGGCATCAGGAGACAGTGTCTCAAGTGCAGTACTCTATATACAAAGTATCTTAATTGAGTTTGGTTTTACTTCAAATATATATGTATCCAGAAATGATTTGGATAAAAATTTAAAACATGATATTTGTCATTTAGAGGAATATATCCAAAACGAAAATCATATTTTATTATACCATCACTCCATTGGACATAACTCCCATGATAAAATTATGCAGTTTAAAGATAAAAAAATTTTAATCTATCACAATATCACCCCTCCCCATTTTTTTAAGAATAATCCATATATACAAAATTTATGTATACAAGGAAGAGAGCAGTTGTCCTCTAGTGCAAGCTGTTTTATATCCGCTATTGGGGATTCTGATTATAATTGTAAAGAATTACGATATTACAACTATAAAAACCCCACAACTCTTCCACTTTTATTGGATTGGGAGAAACAAAAAAAAGTTACTCCAAATCAAGAACTTATTAAAAAGTATCACAATCCTTATAATATCATTTTTGTTGGAAGAGTTGTTCAAAATAAAGCACAACATCAATTAGTAGATGTAGCCTATGCTCTTAAAAAGAAAGGTTTAGAAAATTTTAAAATTCATATTATAGGAGGAGCATCAGAGCATAAATATATGCAAGCCTTACAACAATATGCAAAAAATCTTAATATTTTAGTAGAAGTTACAATAACAGGAAAAGTAAGCCAAGAAAATTTAAAAGCATATTATACCTTAGCTGATCTCTATCTTTCTCTTAGCGAACATGAAGGGTTTGGTATGCCTTTAGTAGAAGCTATGAGACATGATGTTCCTGTATTATCGTATAATACAGGTGGGGTGGGTTCCGCACTACCAAAGGAGTCTCTTTTAGAAAAAAAATCACCTGATTTTATAGCAAATAAAATACTAGCATTCCAAAAAGACCCTTATAATAGGGTACAACTTATAAAAAAACAAAGAAAAAAACTGATGGGTTTTTCAAGTCAAAATATAAAAGAAAAATTTGCACACTATTTAAATAGTACCATTAATACAAATATAAAATATAAAGCCAAAAAAAAATCAACTAAAAAAACTAATTATCAAATAGAGGGTCCTTTTGATTCTTCATACTCTTTAGCTATAGTAAATAAAACTATAGCAAATGCACTACATAGGTATCTAAAAAATAGTACAGTAAAACTCTATTCCACTGAAGGTGATGGTGATTTTATACCAAATTTAAAATATTTAGATGATACTACAAAAAAACTTGCTTTAAAATCCCAAGAAAATGTAGATATAACTATAAGAAATCTCTATCCCCCAAGAACAAATGCTATGAAAGGCTACCATAAAATAATAGGTCCTTTTGGTTGGGAAGAGTCAAAATTTCCAGCACAATATGTACAGTGGTTCAATACAAAATTAACAATGATTTTTGCTGTATCAAACTATGTAAAAGAATTACTAAAGAACAATGGAGTATCTGTTCCCATCTACACCACAGGAAATATAGTAGAGGATATTATAGCTATAAACTCATCAAAATTAAGTTTTGATTTACCACAAGGTGTAAGACTATTACATATCTCCTCTTGTTTCCCCCGAAAAGGGGTTGATATCTTAATAGATACTTTTGAGTTACTTTCAAATAAAAAAGAGATATCTTTAATTATTAAAACTTTTCAAAATCCACATAATACTGTTATAGAGTATCTAGAAAAGAAAAATTATAAAATAGAGTCAATCTATGAAGAAAATATATATCTCTATTCAAAAAATGCTAAAAAAATAGTTTTAATAAATAAAGATATCCCCCAATCCCAGCTAAAATACCTCTATGAAAATTCAGATATTTTAGTAGCACCAAGCTTAGGTGAAGGTTTTGGTTTACCTATGGCAGAAGCTATGCTTTTAGATTTGCCTGTGGTAACGACCAATTATGGAGGTCAAATAGATTTTTGTACAAAAAAAACCTCATGGTTGATTGATTTTGATTTTGCACCATCAAAAACACATCTAAACCTTAAAAACTCTGTTTGGGTTGTTCCTAAAAAAGAATCTTTAAAAATGAAAATAGAAGAGATTTGTAATCTATCCAAAAAAGAGATTTATAAAAAAACAAGCAAAGCTAAAAAATATATACTAAAACATTACTCCTCTAAAAAAGTATCAAAAAAAATTGTAAAAGCTATAAAAAATTACGGTAGATTACAAAAAGACCAAAAGAAAAAAATAGGCTGGATAAGTAGCTACAATACAAAATGTGGAGTAGCAACATATTCTGATTTTATTATTGAAAATTTAAATCATCTAAATATCACTATATTTGCTAACTATAGCAAAACAATTATAGATCAAAATAAAGAAAAAAATGTCGTTCGTTGTTGGAATGATAGGTTTGATACAACAAATCAAACTCTTATCTCAAATATTATCAAAGGGAATTTTACCCATATAGTCATAAATTTTAATTTCGCATTTTTTAGTATGAAAAACTTAGAAGAGATTATCAATCAATTAAATAAAAATAATATAAAAATAACGATTATTTTTCATAGTGTTAAAGATGTGAAAATCAAAGGTTTGGAGTCCTCTTTATCGTGGATAAAAGATAGTTTAGCAAAAGTGAGTAATATTTTGGTTCATACTATAGAGGAGCTAAATTTTTTTAAAAAACTGGGTTTATTAAATACAAAACTTCTCCCTCACGGTGTAAAAAATAGAATAGATATAAAACCTAAAAGACAAAATAAGATAAAAACCATCTCCTCTTACGGTTTTATGTTACCACATAAGGGTATATTAGATTTAATAGAAGCCTTTGCTATTGTTCAAAAGCAGTTTCCTTATATCTCTTTAGTATTGGTAAATGCAGTGTATCCAGTAAAACAATCAAAAGAGTATTTACATAGCTGTAAACAAAGAGTAAAAGAGTTAAATCTCTCAGATAAAATCACTTTTCATAGTGATTTTTTAAGCGATAAAAAATCATATGAATTACTAGATAAAACAGATCTCTTAGTGATGCCATATCATCAAACAAATGAGTCCGTAAGTGGGGCGATACGCTACGCTATATCTACTTTAAACCCTGTACTTTGTACAAAACAAGCTATTTTCAATGATATAAAAGATATAGTGCATTTTATTGATGGGTATAATTCAAATGATATAGCCTTATCTATTATAAAGCTAATATCAAATAAAGAGTTACTTTATTCTAAAACCAAAGAGCAAAAATTGTGGATTGAAGAGAATGAGTGGAAAAATATTTCACTTATGGTATCAAACTTTTTGCGATAGGGGATTTTCCTAAATTTTTTATTGAATAAATCTAGCCCAATCTCCCAAAAACTAAATCTCCCTCTTTTATAGTTTTATCCATCAAAATTAAAAGTTTTTAGTGGATGGGGCTGACTCTCTTATTATATATTTATCTTTTATGTTTATTTTAAGAAAAAATAGATATACTTTTGAAGTTTAGTCCAAGAAATGCATGCAAACATCTAGTTTTAGCAAAATACGAGGTGTTAATGCTAGGTGAATTTTTTTGGATGAAAACTTAATATTAAGTTCACAAAACAAGGAGAACACATGACAAGAATTGAGAAGATAGCTTCTTTATATACAGCGGTAACGGGTGACGCAAATCCGACTGCTGAAGAATTGAATGAATATGCAGGGTTAAATCCATCAGTAAGTTTGGAGGCGATTTCGGCAACTTTGACATCGCAATCACCAATAGCTTTTGACGCTATGCCTTCAAGTAACCTTATAGATTATATGTTTATAAACCTTTTTGGTTATACACAAGTAGAGATTGATGCATTAAGAGCGACAGAGGAAGGTGCAGCAGGTTTTGCCTACTGGGTAAATGAGTTAGATAATAATCCTGCAATAAATGTAAACACAATTGCAATTGCATTATTAAATGGTGCAGAAGCTGCAGGTGCAGGTGATGAAGAAAGAGCCATCAATAAATCTGCTGATTTAGTTGCAGCATATAATGAAGAGTATGGAAGTGAAGTAGGTTCAGAATTTATGTTAACTGTAAATCAAGATGACTTAAGTGGTACTACTGGTGCAGATACTTTTAAAGCGTATATTTTTGATAACCAAAATACTGCTCAATCGGGAGATATGATTGATGGTAAAGCTGGAAATGATAGATTAGAAGCTGATATCGGTAATTCTCAAAACTTTGCTATCACTTTACATACTGACTCTGTTGATCAGTTTGCAGTAAGAGCTCAAGATGATAACAGTGGTGATGATTCTAGTGATAACAATATGGCTAATAATGTTCAAATTGATGCAGAAAGAATGGTATCTACAGATTGGTATGAGTCAAATAACTCAAGAGCTGATGTAGTTATCGAAGATGTAAGAATTGAAAGAAAAGATGCTTATAATGATGAGGATGATCAAATTACACAAAATATTACAGTAGCTATGGTATCAACTGATCCAGGTGATGTGGATTTAGATGTATATTTTGACCAAGCTTCATTAGTTAAAGAGGGAGATGCTACAGCGAACTCTATCACTCTTTCAGTTTCTAACCAAGTTGAAGAAGAGGTGTTTGATTCTAGTAAACCTTTAGAGAATATCCCTTATACAGAAGTTATATTTTTAGTAAATGGTGAGGAAGTAAGACTAGAACTTAACTTAATTGCAGTTGAGACATATGATCAAATGTGGGCTGCTATGCAAACTGCTTTTGCTTCAGAGCAAGCTGTTAATCCTTTATTAACTAACGTAACTATGTCAAGAACTGTAGATACAGCTGAATTTACTTCAAAAGATGGTGTTGATAGAGTTGCTGATGAATATATTCTTACTATTGATGGTGGTAGAATTGAACCTGCTGAGACAGGTTGGAATGCAGAAGGTGGATTACCTTCAACAAATGCATTCGGTGCAAATGTTGAGGTGGGAGATATGACTACAACATCAAATCTTATCACTTCTACAGTTGTTCTTGACAATGTTGGTCGAGGTTCTATGGGTGGAGATTTAGTTATCGGTGGATTGTCAGTAGGTTCTACTTCTGACTCTAAAGGTGTTGAGCAATTTAATATTTCTGTGGATAGAAATTCTGAATTACAAAATATAACTTCGACAAACAATACTTTAGAAGAAGTATATGTTGTAAATAAAGATCATTTTGAAGATAACAATATTACAGCTACAGGTTCTTTAACAGTTACTGGTACTGTAGATGGTGTTAATAATGATGATGTTGATGGTGGAGCGAATACTATTGATGGGTATGGATTTAACGATGTAAGAGTATTTGATGCTTCTGCTATGGTTGGTTCTGTAAATATTAATGCTGTTTTATCTGAAAATGTTGTAAGTAAGTATATGAATTTAGGTGACACTGCAAATGACGGTTCAGCTGATAACGCGCAATTCTTATACAAGTTAGGTGAGAATGATGATGTATTATCTTTAGATATTTCTGAGGCTAACTTAGCTGCTGCTGGAACTACTACAAGAGAAGACTTTGCTTTATCTATAAAGGGTAATGCAGGTAATGATACTATTACTACTAAGATAGAGGATGGTTCAGGTATTGATGCTGATAACTGGTATAAAAATAGTGTAGATAATGCTAATTTATCAGTAAGTACAGGTAGTGGTAATGATACAGTAAACTCTAAAGGTGCAGGTAACTGGACAATAGATACAGGTTCAGGTAACGATACAGTTTATGCTGATAATACGGGTGAAAAAGCAAAATGGCTTGTGGGTGCAGAAAATGTTGATATTGCTGACTTAGATGCACAAACAACTGCTGATATGACAAACCAATTCTTGGTTGATGGTAAATTAACTGTTACATTATTAAGTCCAGATTCTACTGTTGATGATGCAGCTGCATATACAGAAGGTTATGAAGTAACTGTAGATATTCCAACTGCGGCGAATTATACAGTAACTCAATTGCATATTAATCAAGCAATTAAAGATGCTATTAATAATGATTCTGTATTAAATAAATTATTAGTTGCAAAAGATGGTCCAGCTGATGTTTTAGTAATTGAATCTTTAATTGATGGTGTAATGAATAAAGATGATTTAGAGATCACAGTGGCTTCTGCTGATCTTAGTAATGACTTTACTCCGGCACAGGAAAATATGATCCTTACTAAGTATCAAAATTTTGCTAATAATTCTGCTGCTGTTTTTGCTGATGCTGAGACTGCATCTGAGACAACTGCACTTGCTGCTATTAACGCTGTTAATGGTATTGGTACAGATGGTGCTGTACTAGCTCAAGATACTGGTGCAGATATAACAGGTAGTGATTCTGCTTCAGCTTCTGATAATATAATAAATGCTGGATCGGGTGATGATGTAATCGTTCTTGGTACAACTGGTGCTGTTTCTGCTGAATCGAATGATACAGTTGTATTTGAAGGAAACTTTGGTAGAGATACTATTGTTAACTTTGTTGTTGAGGATACTAGTACGCCTACAAATGGAGATGATGATATTGACTTTACATCGTATTTAACATCGCAAGTATCTGCAAGTGGTTCTTCAACTACTGCACAGTATCAGACTATTGCAGTTGAAGGAGATCTTGCTAATATCACGGCTAATGATGTCGTGCAAACTGATGTTACTACTGTTAATGGAATTACTGCTACTGTGGATACATTTGCAACTATTGATAGTGCGAAAATGTTAGAGGCGTTGAACGCTGATGGAACATTTGCGGTTGATGTTACTGCTAATTTTTATGGAACAGCTGGTGCTAAAGCAGTTATTATGGTTGAAAACAATGCAAATGAAGGAGAGTATAAAGTATTTGATGTGACTTATACTGAACCAACTGCTAATGACGATACTGATAACTTTACTTCAGCTACGCTAGTTGGTATAATTGATTTTGGTGAGACTACAAATCTTACAACTGCTGATTTAACTCCGCATGTATAATAACTGATTATTCGTTTTTTATATAAAAACACTATAATCATTCTTAGCCAAGGATTTTTATCCTTGGCTTTTTTTATCTCTCCCCATAGGGGTCAGACCCCATTTAGGGAATAAAACTTAAACTTTCCTTTAAATTAAACGCCAAACTTCATTACATTTCCTATTTTTCACACTTTAAGTTTTATTTGTTATAATAACTTACATAAAAAAGGAGTGACAAATGCAAGATTATTCAAAAATGAATCCAAATGATTTTTCACAAAAAGATTTAATGCTACATCTCTTGCAGGTGTCACAACACACAGTAACAAGAGGAGAGTTAAAAGAAGACATATCCCTTTTAAAGCAAGATATAGCAAGAGTGGAAGCTAGATTTGATAAAGTAGATGAAAGATTTAATAATGTAGATGAAAGATTTAATAAAATAGATGAAAAAATATCAAATGTAAAAAAAGAGTTAAAAGAAGATATTTCAAAAATAGATAAAAAATTTGATAGAGTTCAGTGGCTTATTGTAGCTACTATCTTATCCGTGCTATTAAAAGATTATGTAATTTCATTACTTCAAGGTACGCCTGCACACCCATAGGGGTCAGACCCCATTTCGGGAATAAAACTTAAACGTGTCTTATTTCTTTAAATTTTCGTAAATGTTTAGCTAAAATACAATCAATACAAAAGGAAAAATATGAACTTTTTAGATGTAAAAACAGATTATGCTTTTAAAAAAGTATTTGGAAGTGATACAAGTAAAGATATACTTATAAGCTTTTTAAATGCTTTAGTATATGATAATAGAAAAAATAAAATAAAAGATTTAGAAATTGTAGATCCATATAATATTCCTATGATAAAAGGGGTAAAAGATACCTTTGTAGATGTAAAAGCACTTCTTGATGATGATACAAAAGTAATTATAGAGATGCAAGTACTCAATCATACCGGATTTGAAAAAAGGGTATTGTATAATGCAGCAAAGAACTATAGTATTCAACTCAATAAATCTGAAGATTATCATCTGTTAAATCCAGTCATAGCTTTAAGTATAGTTGACTTTACAATGTTTAAAGATTCCCAAGAAATTATAACAAACTTTAAACTAATCGAAAAAGAACAACTCATTAAATATAACGATGATATAGAACTTATATTTGTAGAGTTGCCAAAATTTAACAAAGAGTTAGAACAATTAGAAAATATAAAAGATCAATGGATATACTTTATAAAAAATGCAGGTAGCTTAGAATATATTCCCCAAACTCTCAATCCAAATATAAAAGAAGCTTTAGATACAGTAAATGAAGCAAACCTTACAAAAGATGAACTAGAATCACAACATAAAAGAAAAGAGTTTATTTCTATACAAAAACTAGCTTTAATGAAAGCTAAAAATGATGGTCTAGAACAAGGAAGAGAAGAGGGATTGGAACAAGGAATAGAAAAAGGGATCGAACAAGGAATAGAAAAAGGGATCGAACAAGGAATTGAAAAACGAAACTTAGAAATAGTAAAAAATGGTATAAATCAAGGCTTAGACGATAATACTATTAGTCTACTCACTGGCTTAAATATAAGCGAAATTGCAAAATTAAAACATAAATGCAAATGAGGGGTCAGACCCCATTTAGGGAATAAAACTTATATTAATCTTAATTTAAGTTCCTGTCCTATATACTCTAATATGCCTAGAAAAGAAAGAATAACAGAGCCTGGATTTTATCATGTGATCAATCGTGGTGTAGAACAACGAAATATTTTTTTAGATGACGATGATTTTGATAGATTTTTATCTATTATGGTTAAAGAGTTTAAAGTCTATACTATTAAAATTCATACTTATTGTCTTATGACAAATCACTACCATTTACTATTAGAAACAAAAGAGAGAAATATCTCAGATGCTATGAAGAAAGTTAATTCCTTATACTCTATATATTTTAATAAAAAATATCATCGTTCAGGTCACCTTTGGCAAGGAAGGTTTACATCTTATTATCTTTATGATGATGTACATTTTTGGTATGTAGCAAAGTATATAGAAAGAAATCCTATAAAAGCAAATATGGTCAAACAAATAGATCACTATAAATACCAATCATTTTCCCAATGGAAATATAAATCAGAATATTATCCAATTATTCAAGATTCTAAAATATTTGATATGACTTTATCTGAGTATGAAGAGTTTATAAGCTCAGAAATACAAGATGAAATCTTAGAAAAAATATATATAAGTCCAAAGTATATCAAAAAAGATGGGGAGATGAAAATACTCTATAAAAGACTGGAAACATTTTTTGAACTTGATCGTGATATCAATAGAGATGAAAATATTAAAAAAGCTTATGAGTATGGTTATACAAAAATTGAAATAGCTAATTTTATAAACCTAAGTACAAAAACAATCGATGCTATTTTAAATAAAATTCCTCCCACCGTTTCTAATCTAAATAAAAATTAATCCCTCTTTATAAAATAATAAGATAGAATAACAAATGAATAAAACAGTAACTCTCCATACACTTACTCCTACATACGATCCTGTAGAAGATAGGATACGGCTTTGTATAAACTATCAAGATATACATAATAGAATAGATATGATGCTTACTCGTGCTTTTTTATTGAAACTACTACCATCTTTGGAGGAGTTTATCTATAGAAATTATCCAAATAGCACTATAAATAACACTATAGAGCAAAATGAACAAAACAGATATGATAGTAAACAAAGTGGTACGCCACAGTCGCTATCGTCTAGAACACAAACAGATTTTGGAGATTTAGAACTTTTTGTAGGAATAGAGGATCTTCTTGTGAGCACAAACTTTTCATACGATAAAACAACACAACGCACTACTATAACCTTTACTTCAAAAAAAAAGCATAGTGCTACACTTATATGTGGAAGAGAACTTTTAGAGGTAATTATCACTGCTATAAAAGAATCTATTCCAAAAATACAATGGGGAATAGCAGATCTATAGGGGTCAGACCCCATTTAGGGAATAAAACTTAAAGATAGCTGATATAGCTATCTTTAAAATTTAGCACTTATCCCAAAGAAGACTCCAGAAAACTTTATATCTGCTTCAATATTATCGCTTACATCTTCACTAATTTTTAAAGATTGTTTTTTATATCCAAGATCAAATCTAATATCAATTAATGGGATAGGAATAGGAAGTTCTATACTTACTTTTGCCATTATATCATTCAGGGAAGAGCCATCATAACTAATTGTTTTATATGAGGCACTTAAAATTGCAGGAACAAAAGGGGGATCAATAGTAGCTCCTAAATAACCCATAGGTAAAATAAAATCTAAACTACTTTTATCATTAAGTACTGTAATAGAACCATCGAATTTTTTGATATCTAAACCAAAATCAACTTTTACAATACCTGCTGTTAATAGCTTTATCCCAGGCACTCCCCAATATAAAAGAAGATCTTGTTGTTTTAAGTCAAGTTTTGTTTTACTTCCTATATCAATGGTATTTCCATTCCATTTAAAACTACTACCCATTGAAGAGGCATCCATTTTTAATTCTTGTTGTTCTATTCTTGCATTTGGGATAATGGGTACAAAATGATTGATATCAGCATAAATATAAGTATTGTGTGAACTTTCTAACCCAAAATTATCTTCTACATCTACATCTGCATCATCATAGCTAGCATATCCACTTGGGTTTGCTTTCCAAGAACCTATCCCAACCTCTGCATCAAGCACTACACCTGCACTTAAAGTTGTTGAGAATAAAACTGTAGCTGCTAGACCACTAAAAAGCAATTTTTTACTATTTTGTATCACTATTAATCCTTTCATTTGTTACTATTGAAAATGTTAAATTTACAATCTCTTTATGTTGAGAAATAAAATCATTTAAATCTTTTAATTGTAATTTATTTATCATATCCAATTCTTGCTTTGGATAATCAAAAGTAAGACCTTTATAGTACAAACGAAACGCTCTATGGAGTCTTTGAGAAAATGTTTCTGTGTGTAAAGGTTCGCTTCCTAGTAAGAAGTTTTTAGCAGATTGTAACTCTTTTTGAGTAACGCCATTTTTTACAAACTCTTCAACGATTTTATTTACCATAGCTTTTGCTTTGTTAGTATTAGCTAGTTTCGTTTGTAAATAGCCTGTAAAATGTGAATGAGATTTTTCATTTGTAATATGTCCGTATGCACTATAAGCTAAACCATTTTTTACACGAATCTCTTCCATTAAACGACTACCAAAACCACTTCCACCTAGTATAAATGAAGCAACTTTGGCTTTATAGTTATCTTTAGAATCGTAATTTATATTAAAAGGGCTAGAGAAGTAAATATAAGATTGTTCTGTATCTTTTTGAACTATCTTTTTTGTTACTTTTTTAGAGATGGCTATCTTTTTTAGAAAAGTTTTCCCTTGTGGTTGAATAAGCCCTAGTGTATCTTGAATATCTGTACGAAAATTTTTGAAATCTAAATCTCCCCCTACAACAATAATAAGATTATCTAAGTTTAATAAAGAGGATAATCTTTTTTTTATATCTTTTAAAGTGATTTTTTCTATATGTTCAATCTCACCTTTACTTGTATATTCTAAAGCAGTTCCCTTATATTGGAGCTTTTTTAAATTTTTAGAAGCTATATAATCAAAATCATTCTCTTTTTGTTGGAGTTTACTTATCTCTAAAAGTTTTATTTTATTTATAGTTTCTTCTGAGAGATTTGGATCTTTTAGTAAACTATTTAAATATTTCAGTGCAAGTTTATATTCACTTTTTAAACAACTAATCTCTATTGAAAAAGTTTCAAAGTGAGTTGAAGCCTCAATAAAAATCGCATTATTTTCCAATTTTCTAGCGTAAGCTATAGCACCATCTTTTTTTGTTCCCTCATTTAAAATTTTTGCTGTAAGGTTTGTAATACCAGCAATTTTTTTATCATTTATATAACCGCTATTTTGGAAAATAAGTTGTAGATTAAAAATGGGCAAGTTATTGTTCTTTTCAAAAATGACAGGGATTTTTGTATTGTTATTGTGTATCTCTTTAAGTGTTGCTGACATAAGTGTTCCTTGTGTTATAAAAAATATTAAAATAAAAAGCTTATTGAGTTTTTGCATAAACATATTAAAATGTTTCCAATATATTATATGCTGTATCTCTTTTTGCAGGATTTTCTCCAAAATCTTTAATAAGCTCTATCATCTCATTTTGGTTCATGGTGTTTGTCGCTCCCGCCGCGCTTACAACATTTTCTTCCATCATAGTACTTCCTAAATCATTGGCCCCAAATTGAAGAGCCATTTGACCAATATAACTTCCTTGTGTAACCCAAGAACTTTGAATATTTTGAAAATTATCAAGATAGAGTCTGGCAACTGCTAAAAGCCTTAAGTATCTATTAGAACTTTGTGCAGGAATATTTGGTAACTCTTTAGCTAATTTTGTATGTGCAGATTGAAAACTCCACATAATATATGCTCGAAATCCACCTGTTTCATCTTGTAAATCTCTTATCTTTTCCCAATGCCCAATAATCTGTTCATCAGTTTCAACAGTTCCAAACATCATGGTTGCTGTAGATTTTACATCTAAAAGATGAGCTTGTCTATGGACATCTAACCAGTCTTTAACATCATGTTTTTTTGGAGCTATTATATCTCTTACATCATCATTTAATATTTCAGCACCAGCACCTGGAATAGAGGCTAAACCTTTGTTTTTAAGTCGCTGTATCACCTCACTAAAAGAGATTTTTGAGATTTTTGAGATATAGGCTATCTCTATAGAGCTAAATCCATGTATATTTATCATAGGATATTTCGTATGAATATGTTCTACTAAATCTTCATAAAAATCAATTTTAAGTTTAGGGTGAACTCCCCCTTGAAAAAGGATTTGTGTTCCACCAATTTCTAAAAGCTCATCAATTTTTTTATCTATCTCTTCATAACTAAGAACATACGCATCATCATCTTTTGCATGGCGGTAAAAAGCACAAAATTTACAATCTACCCAACAAATATTGGTATAGTTAATATTTCTATCAACAACAAAAGTTGTTATTTTTTCAGGGTGTAACTCAAGTTTTTTTGCACTTGCCATTTTCCCTAAATCGATTAAAGAGGCATTTTGGATTAAGTCTAATGCCTCTTTATTTGTTATTCTATTTTTTTTTATCATCTAAAGTATTACCTTTTTTACTATCAAAATTTAGTCCCTAAGCTAAATTCAAAGTTTGAAGTGTCATCATCTTTTTCAGGATTAATTGCCCGTGAAAAAATGAACTGTAGGGGACCTACTGGTGAGTACCAAGTAATAACAGTTCCATAACCTGATTTTTTAATCTCATTAAATTCATCTTTTCCAATCATACCATAATCATAAAACAAAGCCCATCTCATTTTTGCACTAGGAATGAGTGGAAAACTAAGCTCTATAGTATTTGTAAAATATTTATCAAACCTTTTTTTATCATACTGAGCTGGTTTAAATGCATACGAAGAATAACCCCTTACACTAGAAGCTCCTCCTAGATAAAAAGTAGTACTATCTCGAATATTTCCTCTATCTTTAATCACTTTTAAACGATTTTTATATCGAAAAATAATATCATAATCGATTAAGTCTTCTAAAGAATAGAAATATTTAAAGTAAGTTGAACTTAAAAGATATTTTGCATCAGCACCAATACCTGCATATTTTAAACTTGTTCCTACTATCACACCCTTTCTAGGAACATAAAAATCATCTGTATTATTAAAATTTATATATGGGGTAATAGCACTTGTTGTAAACTTGTCATTTTGAGAACTATCTTTCTCATAGCTTATATCTTCATCATCATAAGAATAATTAGTTCCTATTCTAATATGTCGTCCAATACTTCTACCAATTCCAGCTCCAAAACCTTTTTCAATAGTGGTTTGATCCCCTTTTTTTTCATCTGAATTGGTAATGAGCGTTTCATTATGATGAATATTGATACTACCATCATAGATACTATCGTTAATAGCAGGATTTGATAAAGATAATGTATAGTTATCTTTTTTTGAAGAGTGTTCATACGATAGTCCTAGATTAAGACCACTTCCTAATATGTTTTTATCATTTACACTAACATTAAAAAGCCAACCATCATAACTACCATATCCACCACCAACAATAAGATTTCCAGTTGGTGCTTCAATTACATGAACTAATAAATTCATTTTATCACTAGATATTCGTTCTTTAGAGATAGTTACAGTTTCAAAAAAACCTGTTCTTTTTAAGGCATTATTTGAATCTTTAAAATCTGTTAAACTGTAAAGATCTTCTGGTGCTAAGTATACATTTCTTCGTATAACCCTATCAAGCGTTCGACTATTACCTGATATTATCACATCATTGATATATACTTTATCTCCAGGTATTACATTATAAACTATATCAACAGTATGATTCTCTTTATTTACTTTGATATCAAAATTTACAGATGCAAAGGCATATCCTTTATTTGCAACTTGCGTTTTAATATATTCTTGATCTTTTCTAAGGTGTGTAATATTAAATATATCATTTTTTTCTAGTTTTAATTCTGAGTATAAATTATCAACATTAAGAATTTTTTCATCAAGATAGATAATTGTATCATTTACTTTATATTGTGAACCCTCTATAATTGTGTATTCTATGGTTGCTGTATTTGTATTAAAATCTATTTTTGAAAATGCTGCAGTGACATTAACATCTAAATAACCATTTTCCAAATATAAATTTTTAATACGAGGGCTATCAAAAGGGAGTTGCTCAAAATTCATCTCTCCATCATCTCTCCCAAAAAACCATGTAAAATAGACATCGGTTTCCTTATTTGCAATAACATCCATTATTTCATCTTTTTTTAAAGCTTTTGCTCCTTTAAATGTAATATCAGTTATAACAATAGGGTCACCCTTATTTACATCAAACTTTACAAGTACGCTTGTGCTATTTATATTTTCAACACTTACTTCAACAACAGAGTTAATGTATCCCTCCCTTTCCAAAGCTAATAAAAGTGCTTTTTTTGCTCTTCTTATTTTCTCTTTTGAATACATATTTCCTTTTTTTATATCCATAGTACTATATAAAATTTTAAGATCTTCCTCTCTATTTTTATATCCTGTCATCTCTATTTTTGCAATAAAGGGTTTTTCTGTAAAGGCAAATGTTAGAATTGAATTTTTATAGCTTACTGAGATATCTGTAAAATAATTAAACTTATAAAATTTTTTAATAGCCTTATTTATCTCTTCGTCGGTATAGCTTTTATTCTGAAAATCAGCTGTTTCCTTAGCTACTTGTTTTGATATTTGAGTTAAACCTGTAAATTCTAATTTTTCATAAGATTGTGAGGCAAATATGTTTAACGATAGCAATAAAATAAGTGTAAGTTGTTTATACAATTTTTTCCTTTTTATATAATTATAATAATAAGAAGAGAGTTTAGCTAAAAGATAATTATAATATATTTAAGTTGTAGTATTAAGTAAAAATCTAAGTCTATTTTTTCCTAATAAAACATATTGTGGGGTTAAAAATTAAGAGCAAAAAGAGTATAGTTCGATTATCGGTTTTACAATTAAAATTATATTTTTATATTGCTGGATTATTAAGGATTGAAAATGAAAAATAAATTAAGACATATTACGCTTTTTAGTAATTTAGATGAGGAAACATTAGATAAAATTGATGATATAACTTCAAGTGTGAAGTTTGCTAAAGATAGTATTATCTTTTATGAGGGAGATAGTTCTAAATATCTTTTTTGTTTGGTGAGTGGTATTGTAAAACTATATAAACATACTTCTAATAATAAAGAGATTGTATTAAAATATTTTCATTCAGAAGAGCTTATAGCAGAAGTTGCAAATTTTGAAAATATACCATATCCTGCTACTGCTTCTGCTTACACAGATGTAGAATTATTACAAATTAATTTTAAAGAATTTAAGGAACTTGTTTACACAAATCCTGAATTATCTTTTCAAGTACAATCTTCATTGATCCAAAAAATAAAAAATCTTGAACAAGTTATATCAACTCATTTAGTTTTAGATGCTAAGCATAGGGTTGCTAAGTTTATTTGTGAAAATCCAGAAGATTTTTTTAAAATAAAAAATATAGAGATAGCTAAAATTTTAAATGTTACACCTGAAACATTATCAAGAATTTTAAGAACATTTAAAAGTCAAAATTTAATTGATATGAAAGAAAAAAAAGTAGATAAAGAGGGACTAAATGTTCAGTTACAGAGTTAAAATATAGATGTAAAATCTATATTTTAATTTTATTTAATAATTTATCTTCATTTAAGAGATCTTCATCATATTTAATGATAATTAAATTTTCAGTATTATTAATATACCACTCATCGCAGCCCTTTAAGTTGTCAAGTAGATCAAATTTCGTTTGATCTTTATCTGATAGGTCAAAATAAGCAATTTTCATTTTAGCAGGGTTGGGTAAGGTTACTATTAAAACCATCCATAGTATAGAGATAACAACGATAAACATAGATATAGTATGTAAACTTTCAGTAAAACTCCCATCAATACCTTCTGTTAAAAAGATACCACCTATAAAACCACCTACAAAAGTACCTAAATAGCCAAATGAGTTAAATAGACCTAAGACTTTCCCTTTTTCATGTACTTTGATATATTTTGTTGTTAATGATTGCATAATTGGTTCATGCATATTAAATCCGATAAAGAAAATAACAACACCAATTAAAAACCAAGTATCAGAGGTGGCATTTCCAATTAAATAATATGAAAGTATAAAAAATACTATTCCCATAAGTAAAATTTGTTTAAATTTTCCCTTTTTTTCAGCTAAAACAGCGGCTGGACCCATAGCTACAACCCCAGCTATCATAGAGGGTAGATATACTTTCCATAAATCAGTCATCTCCCAATCATAATTTTGAGTAAGAATAATAGGTATAATCATAAAAGCAAAAGTCATCATAGACTTTTGTAAAAAGTTTGTAATATTCATTTTAATTAAATTTGGATTTATTAAAAATGATATTTTACTATGAGTGTGGTATGTGTGTGTTACTATAGGTGGATGTGGTACTTTTTTTATCAATATAACAATCGAAACCAAAGCTAAAACAGCAGTAATATAAAATAAAGTATTGATACCTGCGTACGCACCTACAAGTGGACCTACTAACATGGCAACTGCAAAACTAGCAGCTATACTCCCCCCCATTAAAGCCATCGCTTTTGGTCGTTCTTCCTCTTTTACTATGTCACTAATCATGGCTGTGACAACCGCCCCAATTGCACCAGCTCCTTGAAGAAATCTTCCTAATAAAAGTGTAAGAATATCTGTAGAGATTGCACAGATAATTGAACCAATAGCAAATAATAAAAGTCCTACAATAATAGTGCCTTTTCTGCCTAATTTATCACTCATAATTCCAAATGGAATTTGAAATATCATTTGAGTAATAGCATATCCACCAATTACAATCCCAACTAATGTTGGTGTGGCACCTGGTAAACTTAAAGCATATATAGAGATAAGTGGTAGCACTATAAAGAGTCCTAGAAATCTAAATGCGATGATAAGACTTAGCGGCATAACTGTTTTAAACATATAATTTACCTTTTGTATTGATTTTTGTGATTATATCTAAATAAGAATAAATCTTTATTTTTTATGGTAAAATTTTTAAAATAAATTTAGGATTATACTATGAATATTATTCTTGCCTCTTCAAATAAAGGAAAAATTGCTGAGATACAAAGATATTTACCTGAATATACTGTTATTCCATATAGTGATATATTAGGTTCTTTTGATATAAAAGAAACAGGATCTACCTTTCAAGAAAATGCTATTATAAAAGCAAAAGAGATTGTAAGAAAACTAGAAGAGACACATTATAATAAAAAATATATAGTTATAGCAGATGATAGTGGCATAACTGTCCCTGCTTTGAACGATGAACCAAATATATATAGTGCAAGATATGCAGGGAAAAATGCAACAGATAAAGAAAATAATAATAAACTTATTGCAAAATTGAAAGAGAAAAATTTAACTCAAACAAAAGCATTTTATACCGCTTGTTTAGCAATAGCTTATAAAAAAGAGATTTATACTACCCATGGATGGATGTATGGAAAAGTTATAGATGAAGAAAAAGGGGAGGGTGGTTTTGGATATGATCCACTTTTTATTCCAGATGGATATCAAGATACCTTAGGTGTATTAGATCTTAGTGTGAAAAAAGAACTTAGTCATAGAAGTAAAGCCTTATCTTTGGCCATGAAAGTGATTGATGTAATTCTAAAATAATATCTGGTACCAATTTATTAATAAATTAATTGGGGTCGGAGTGATTAATATTATTTAAAGCTAGAGATGCTATACTTCCACTTAATCTAAAAAGGATGGGGTGTTTTTTGGCAAGAAAGTTAAGAGTTTTTATTGAAAATACACCAGTGCATATTCTACTTAAAAGTATTGATTCTATTGTTTTATTTAAAGATGATGGGGATTCCTCTTATTTTTTTAATATTGTTAATTTATTGTCTTCAAAGCTTCATTTAGATATGCACTCTTATGTGATATGCAAAACCTATTTTGAATTTTTAGCAACACCTAAGGATATAGAGACTTTGCCCAAATTTATGCAAAGTTTAGGAAGACAATATGTTCTTTATTATAATAAAAAATATAATCGTACAGGGACACTGTGGGAGGGAAGATATAAATCTTCTTTAGTGGAACCTAAAAAATATCTTTTTGATGTAATGTGTTATATTGAACAAAAAGTAGATTATATCTATAGCAGTAAAAATAAAAATATGTTTGATAAAAAAGATTTAATAGTAACTTATCATCAAGAATATAAAAAGCTAGGTTTTACCCAAAAAGATAGATTAACTAATTATCTTACTATCTTTAAAAATTTTGATAAAGCAAAATTAGAGATGGTAGAAACTTCTCTTGAAAAACAGATGATAACAGGGTCTTTAGAATATATAAAAGAATTAGAAAAAAAATTAGGTTTGGTATTGACGACAAAACAAAGAGGTCGACCCAAAAAAGAAAAAGAAAAGGAAAAGAAAATAATGTATAAAAATTTACAAGTGTTAGATAAAGAGAAACACAAAGATTTAAAGATAAGTTCATTAAGTGATCTAAATTTTGCAAAACACGCACCATTTATTCAAATATCAATTAATGAAGCTATTTTAGTTGGAGCAACATTTCCTATAGTATTTACCTCAGAAGAAAATAGTAAGTTAGTTGCCTTGGTATCATTAGGTGGTGATAGTTTAGCTATTAATAATGAGGGGAAATGGATAACACAATATGTTCCAAGTTTTTTAAGAAAATACCCATTTTCACTTGCTTCTACAAAAGAAAATACAGAACGAAAAGTTATACTTATAGATGAGGATTCGAGTTTATTTTCAAAATCTAAAGGGAAGCAACTATTTACAAAATCTGGTGAACAATCAGAAACATTAGAGCATGCAATTAATTTTTTAAAAGAAAATGAAAAACAGGTGCTTATAACAAAAAATATTATAAAAGAGATTGTACAAAGTGATATTTTGGAAGAAAGAGATATCTCTGTAGGTGAGGGTGATGAGAAAAAAGTACTTGTAAATGGATTTAAAATTGTCGATAAAGAAAAACTTTATGCTTTAAGCGATGATATTTTAGCTGCATGGGCTAGAAGAGGTATTTTAACATTCATAGATGCACATTTAAAATCTTTAGAGAATATTGAAATATTATTTAATTTAGCTAGTCAAAGACAAAAATAAGTAAAGGATGCTAAATGGCGCAAACAATAAATAATAAAAAACCAGATAATAACGAACTAAGAGGTGCTATACTACAATCTAAAGCTACTTTTATAATGGTTGGTTTTTTTAGTTTTTTTATAAACCTACTGATGTTAGTCCCACCTCTATATATGTTACAACTATACGATAGAGTTGTAACAAGTAGAAGTGAAGATACTCTTATTATGCTTACTCTTATTGTTGTAGTATTATTTATTACAATGTCTTTACTAGAAATAGTAAGGTCTAAAATACTTATACGAGTTGGAAATAAGCTTGATAGTATATTAAGTCAAAGAGTTTTTGATAGTTTATTTGAATTAGCAAATAAACGACCAGGAAAAGCAACATCTATGCCTTTGAGTGATTTAACCCAGGTAAGACAGTTTATGACAGGAAATGGAGTGTTTGCTTTTTTTGATGCCCCTTGGATGCCAATTTATATTGCTGTATTGTTTTTCTTTCACCCTTTATTTGGTTATTTTGCTATTTTTGCTGGTATTGTATTATTATGTTTTACTATTATAAATGAATACTCAACAAAGGAAAAATTAGGTGAGGCAAATTCACTTAGTAGACAATCTAGCATTTTTGTAGATTCAAATTTAAGAAATGCAGAAGTTGTAAATGCTTTAGGTATGAGAAACTGTATAAGAGATAAATGGGAAGAGAAATATTATGGCTTTTTAAATGCACAAAATGATGCAAGTAACAAAGCTGGTGTATGGGCAAATGTTTCAAAAACATCAAGAATGCTTTTTCAATCTCTTATTTTAGGAATAGGGGCTTATCTAGCTATTAATATGGAAGTAACTCCTGGTATGATGATTGCTGGTTCTATTATAATGGGAAGAGCTTTAGCTCCATTAGATTTATTAACGAATAGTTGGAAAGGTTTTAGTAGTGCAAGGAATTCTTATGCTAGATTAAATGAATTATTAAATGAGTTTCCAAAAGATAAAGAGTATATGAGACTTCCTGATCCTAAAGGAGAAATACTTTTAGAGCAGGTAGTAGTAGTACCACCAAATGCAAAACAGCCATCTCTTCAGGGTATCTCTATGCAAATAGATAAAGGTGATGTTGTTGGTATCATTGGACCTAGTGCTGCTGGTAAGTCAAGTTTAGCAAGAGTTATCTTAGGTCTTTGGCCATTATCTCAAGGGAAAGTAAGACTTGATAAAGCAGATATTTATCAGTGGGATAAGCAAGAACTTGGAAGGTTTGTAGGTTATTTACCACAAGATATTGAACTTTTTGAGGGAACTATTAGTCAAAACATTGCTAGATTTAATGAAATTGATTCTGAAAAAGTAGTTGAAGCTGCTCAAAAAGCGGGTGTTCATGAGATGATTTTAAGACTACCTGAGGGGTATGATACGATGATTGGAGCAGGTGGGGTGTCTTTATCTGGAGGACAAAGACAAAGAATTGGTTTCGCAAGAGCTTTATATGACAATCCTGTATTAATTGTTTTAGATGAACCAAACTCAAATTTGGATGACAAGGGTGAATTAGCACTTATTAAAGCAGTTGGAGAACTAAAAGAGCAAGGAACTACTGTAGTTATTATTACACATAGACCAAGTATTTTACAAATTACAAATAAATTAGCTGTAATTAAACAAGGAATTTTGGAGATATATGGTGAAACGGAAGAGGTAATGGCAAAAATTGCTGCAGCAAATGCACCTCAAGCACAAACACCAAAAATAGCTGCAAAACAACAGCAACCAAGAATATCTCTTGGAAAACCAGGTCGTTAAGGATGAACATGGAAAATCAAAAAATGTCAATGCCTTCAAATGATGCTTCGGCAATAATTACATTTGGGCTTTCAGTTATTTTTATAGTATTTGTACTTATAGGAGGATGGAGTTATTATGCTCCATTAGCTGCATCATCTGTGGCAGTTGGAAAAGTATCTGCTGATTTAGATAAGAAAACAATTCAGTATTTAGAAGGTGGTATCGTTGATGCTATATATGTAAAAGATGGTGATATTGTAAAAAAAGGTGATCTACTTTTAGAATTTAAAAATATTCAAATAAAAGGACAAATAGAACAAATTAACAATCAAATCAAGGGATATAGCTCACTTATTTTAAGTAAAAAGAAAAGATTAGCTTCTTTAGAGGAAGAGATTGCTGAATGGAATGAACTTTATAAACAAAAACTTATTGATAAGTTAAGAATAAGAGAGTTACAAAGGGAAGAAAATAGTATAGAGGGTGATATTGCAAATACAAGTGCTGAGATTGCTAAATTGAAAGAACAATTGATTGTTCTTAAAGATTCTTTAAAAAGAACTAAAATTTTAGCACCCATCGATGGTGTGGTCAACGGATTGAGTGTTAAAAGTGTTGGAAGTGTTTTAGCCCCTGGTTCTGACATCTTAGATATTATACCAATGAATTCTCAACTTATAGTTGTTGCTCAAGTTCAAATTACAGATATTGATAAAGTAGTGCCAGGACTTCTAGCTGATATACGATTTTCAGCATTTAATCTACAACAAGCACAGGTGATACAAGGTACTGTAATATATGTTTCAGCAGATAGTTTTATTGACCAAGCAACAGGTGCGCCATATTATGAAGCTAAAATAGAAGTTACACCTAAAGGTAAAGAACAATTAAAAGAGTATGGCTTTACTTTAGTATCTGGAATGCCTGCTGAAGTTATGATAAATATTGGAGAGCGAACTCCACTGAGTTATTTCTTAAAACCATTTATAGATATGCTATCAAGGGGCTTTAATGAGGAATAAAATATTTATATTTTTTTTGGTCTCTTTTAATTTTTTGTATGCGAAGGTATTGTTTCCTTTTGAAGCGTATGAACTTGCATTGAAAAATTCAAGTTCAATAAAATCAGGTTCATTACAGCTAGAATCAAAAGAGGAGGATTTAAATCAATGGCTATCTAAATATTATCCTCAAATAAATTTTAGTATTGATTATAATAACACTGATTATGAGTACAATAGATTACAGAATAGAAAAGATTATGATGCAACAGAAAAATCACTTGATTATTCTATATCATTACAACAAAGTTTATATAATTATGAAACTCAAACAAAACTTGATGTGGAAAAAAAAAGGGTAAATCTATTTCAGATAAGACTTAATATGCAAAAACAAGAACTTTCAAAAGATGTTTTTAAAACATATTTATTGGCTATAAATTCTCAAAATAAAATAGATCTTTTAAATTCATATCTTAGTTATAATGAAGAAAAACGCCAATCTATACAAAAAAGATATGAAATGAGTATTTCAAGTAAAATGGATCTACTACAAATCACAGTTGAGGTAAATAGATCTAAAATAGAGCTTATGAAAGAGGAAAAATTATATAAAACATATTTACTAAAATTGAAACAATTAACAAATATGAATGATATCCAACTTCCTCAAATCTCTTTTGAAAATTTTGAGATAAGTTCAATAATAAATAAAGAAGATTTACTTCAAAATGAAAAGAGTTACTTAGAAAAAAATTTAGAATATATGGAAGTAAACGAAGCTATAAAACTTTCTCAGTTAGAGGTAAATAATGCCAAAAGCGCACATTATCCAAAACTAGATTTTGATGCTCGGTATACTAAATTTGATTCTGATTCTATTGTAAGTGATTATGAGAATACTAAAAGATGGTCTGTTAGATTAACAGTACCTCTTTACTCTGGTGGTTATGTATCATCAAGAGTAAAATCAAAAAAAATTATTCAAAAGGCATCTTATGAAGATTTGGAAGTTGTTAAAAAAGATTTAACTCTTAAATATGATGATTTATTCTCTTCATTAAAGACCTCTATTAAAAGCGTTGAAGTATATAAAGAAGCTTTAAACTCTTCTAAGTCTTATCTGGATTTTATATCTCAAGGATATGATAATGGACTTAAAAGTTCTATTGATCTTTTTGAAGCTAAAAATAAAGTTTTTGAGATAAAATATGAGTATATTAAAAATATTCAAGAATTTATTCAAATATATGTAGATTATCTTATTTTGAATAATAATATAGAAAATCTTTTTAAAATAGATAATATTATAAAAAAAGGTTTATGATGAAAAAAGCAATAGTTACAGGTATCACAGGTCAAGATGGTGCATATTTGGCTCAATTACTTTTAGAAAAAGGCTATGGAGTTTATGGGACTTATAGAAGAACTTCCTCTGTAAACTTTTGGAGAATAGAAGAGTTGGGTATTCAAAATAGTTTAAATTTACATCTTGTAGAACATGACTTAACAGATCAAGCAAATAGTATTCGATTGGTAAAGCAGATTCAACCAGATGAAATATATAATCTTGCTGCCCAAAGTTTTGTAGGAGTATCTTTTGAACAACCTTTGGCAACTGCACATATAACAGGTTTAGGCTGTGTACATCTACTAGAGGCTATTAGAATCGTTAATCCAAAAATAAAATTTTATCAAGCAAGTACTTCTGAAATGTTTGGTAAAACACAAGAGATACCACAAAAAGAATCTACACCTTTTTATCCTAGAAGTCCTTATGGTGTGGCAAAATTGTATGCACATTGGATGGTTATAAACTATAGGGAATCTTATAATATATTTGCTTGTAGTGGAATACTCTTTAATCATGAATCTCCTCTAAGAGGTAGGGAGTTTGTTACTAGAAAAATAACAGATAGCGTGGCTAAAATAAAACTTGGTAAACTTGATTATATGGAACTTGGGAATATGGACGCAAGGAGAGACTGGGGTTTTGCAAAAGATTATGTAGAGGGTATGTACCTTATTCTACAAGCTAGTAAACCTGATACTTATGTTTTAGCAACAAATAGAACTCAAACAGTTCGAGATTTTGTTTCTATGGCATTTAAAGGTGCGGGAATTGAAGTAGAATTTCAAGGTAAAGATGAAAATGAAATTGCTATAGATAAAGCCACAGGAAAAACAGTAGTACGAGTAAATCCTAAATTTTATAGACCAGCAGAAGTAGAATTGCTTATAGGAGATCCCAAAAAAGCACAAGATGAATTAGGCTGGGAACCAAAATGTACTTTAGAGGAATTATGTTCTATGATGGTGCAAGAGGATTTAAGAAGAAATGAAATGGGTTTTAGTTTCTAAGTATGAAAAAGGTTCTAATTACTGGTATTGATAGTTTTACAGGTATTCACCTCTCTTCATATCTTGAAAAATTGGGGTATGATGTTTATGGAACATCTTTATGCCAAGGTGCTTATAAAAAATACAAATGCGATATCACAAAAAAAGATGATATCTTAGCTGTATTAAAAGAGGTACAAGCAGATTTCCTGATTCATCTATCAGGGATCTCTTTTGCAGCACATGAAAATCATGAAGAATTTTATAAAGTCAATACTATAGGTACTACAAATATATTGGATAGTATTTTAGATTTAAATATAAATTTAACAAAAGTGATTTTAGCTAGTAGTGCTACAGTATATGGTAATCAAGGATTAGAAGTACTTGATGAGTCTCTTTGTTGCAAACCTGCAAATCATTATGGTGCTAGTAAATATGCTATGGAGTGTTTAGCGAAAAATTATTTTTCAAAAATACCTATTATTATTACACGACCATTTAACTATACAGGCGTAGGACAAGCAGAGCATTTTCTTATACCAAAAATAGTAAAACATTTTAAAGAAAATAAAAAAGAGATTGAACTTGGTAATATTGATGTAAGTCGAGAATTTAATGATGTTTATTTTGTATCTGAGGTGTATAGAAAACTCATAGAATCAGATGTTAGAGATGAAGTGGTTAATATTGCTACAAATAAGGGTATAAAACTTACTAATGTTATTGAAATAATGAATAAAATTGCGAGTTACAATATTAAAATAAAAATTAATCCTTTATTTGTAAGAAAAGATGAGATTAAAACATTGACAGGATCATCAAAAAAGTTGATTCATTTAATAGGAGATACAAAACAAAAAACATTAGAAAGTATGCTGAAAGGTATGTTTGAAAACTAAAGTTTTAATAGATGGTATATCTTTACTTTCCCCTTTAACTGGTATTGGGAGATATACCTATGAAATTTCCAAACGCTTACAAAAAAGCAATGATTTGAGTCTCTATTTTTTTTATGGATATTATTCTTCAAAACTTATTAAGCCATCAGATCAACATAGTATAAAAAAATTAAAGTCATTTATAGTTAAAAATCAGTTGATAAAAAAGATAGTTAGAAAATTTTTGTTTTCATTTAGTGCTTTTTTTTCATCTTCTTATGATATTTATTGGCAACCGGGTTTTGTTTTAAATAATAAAATAGATGCAAAAAAAATAATCACCACAGTTCATGATTTTTCATTTATCCTTTATCCAAATTCTCAACCAAAAGAGAGAAGAGAATATTTAGAAAAGAATTTTTTTAAAAATATCTATAAAAGTAATATAATAATTACATGTTCATATTTTACGAAACAGGAAGTAATAGAGAGATTACATATTGATGAAGATAAAATAAAAGTTATTTATCATGGGGTAGATCATGATCTTTTTTATGTTCATAATGATTTAAAACTAGAGTATGATTTACCAAAAAAGTTCATATTGTGTGTGGGGAGTATAGAACCTAGAAAAAATTTACTTGGACTTTTAAAAGCCTACGAAAATTTAGATGAAGAGATTAAAAAAGAGTATAAATTAGTACTAGTGGGTTTTAAAGGTTGGGAAAATAAAGAGATTATGGAGTTGATCAATAAAAATAAAGATAATATTATCTATTTAGGATTTATTTGCGATAGTGAACTTGCCAAAGTCTATAATTTAGCTACATTATTTATTTTTCCCTCTTTTTATGAAGGTTTTGGAATACCTCCTCTTGAAGCTATGGCATGTGGTACACCTGTCATTGCCTCAAATACCTCCTGTATTCCTGAAATTTGCGGGGATGCCGTTGTCTATATTGACCCTCATAGTATAGATGATATCTCTAAAAAAATTGAACTTCTTATTGTTGATAAAAAATTACAAAAAGAGTTAGTTTATAAGGGACTTAAAAAAGCCAAAGAGTATACTTGGGAAAAATCTGTGCAAAAACATCTTAGTATAATGAAGAGTTTATAATATGAAAATATTACAATTTGGAAGATTTTATCCACCTGATATGGGTGGTATACAACAAGTGATGTATGAAATATCTGAGGGTATAACAAAAAATGGTCATCAATGTGATGTTTTATGTTCAAATACAAAAGCAGTGTATGAAGAGAGTCAATTTGAAAAATATACAGTTTATAGAACCTCTTCTTATGGTATAGTATTATCTACATCTATATCTCCACAACTTATATATAAATTTTGGAAAATACATAAAAAATATGATCTGATTCATGTTCAAGCACCAGACCCATTATCCTTTTTAGCATTATTTTTAGTTCGTCCAAAAGCAAAAGTAGTAATACATTGGCATTCAGATATTGTGCGTCAGAAAAAAACACTGAAATATTTTATGCCATTACAAACTTGGGTACTTAAATTTGCAAGTAGAATTATCTGTACTTCAGAGAAATATGCTAGTAGTTCACCTTTTCTTCAAAAATTTAAGGAAAAAATAGAAGTTATCCCCTTAGGAATATCAAATAAATCCTTTATAGCAAATGAAGATAATGTTCAAGTTATACAAAATAGATATAAAAATAAGAAAATAATTTTTGCATTAGGAAGGCTTGTGAGTTATAAAGGTTTTGAATATTTAGTTAAATCTGCTCAATACTTAAGTGATGATTTTATTATCTTAATTGGGGGTACTGGAATTCAAAAAGATAATTTATTAACAATTATTAAAGAGAATAATCTTCAAAATAAAGTTGAACTTTTAGGATATCTAAGTGAGGAAGAAAAAAATGATTATTTAGAAGCATGTTTTTTATTTTGTTTACCCTCTATTACAAAAGCGGAGGCTTTTGGTGTTGTAATAGTAGAAGCGATGATGTTTTCTAAACCAATTGTATCTACAAATATGCAAGATTCTGGTGTAAGTTGGGTTAATGAAAATAATGTAACAGGTTTACAAGTAGATCCCAAATCTCCAAAGCAATTAGCAATAGCTTTTAATAAAATATCAAATGATAAAAAACTATATGAAAAAATGTGTAAAAATTCATTTCATAGATATACTAAGTTTTTTACAAGAGAAAAAATGGTTACCTCACTCATTCATCTTTTTAAGAGTATTATTTAAAATCAAAGTTTATAAATTATATTAAGGTCTATAAACTTTGATATTTGTAAAATTTTGTGCATCTTTTAAGTATTGGGCGTGTAGTTGACTTAAAATTCCTTTATCACAATATAAAAGATACTCTTTATCTTGAGGTAACTTTTTAAACTCATTTTTTAGTTTGTAAAATGGTATCTTAAGAGTTTCGCAGGGCACCTTTATAGTATCTTCCTCTTGTCTTATATCTATGACCACATAATTTTTATTTGATAAATCTGAAACTACCTCTATTTGTCCCACACTATTATTTATATCATTTGCGATCTCATCAACATATATTTTCTTAGCATTTTTAACAGCACTTTCTAAAACTTCATAATTAAATTTTTTAGAGATCTCCTCCATTCTTTTATATGAACCATGAATAATAGGATTTTTAGAGATTACACCACAATATTCAGGCATATTTTCAGCAAATCTTTTTGTTCCTATTTTACAAGCGATATCCATAATTTCTGGTTTATTCATAGTTGCTAGTGGTCTTAGGATAAGTTTATTTGTTACTTGATCGATTAATGCAAGATTTCTTAGTGTTTGACTAGAAACTTGTGCGACACTTTCTCCTGTAACTAGGGCATCAATTTCCATCTCATTTGCTATTTTTTCAGAGGCCATTAGCATCAGTCTTTTGAGTGTTACTCCCATATAGGACTCATTTGTTGATCGAAATATCTCACTTACCACATCTTCAAAAGAGATAGTGATAAATTTGACTCGATGAGATGCTCCAAATTTATTCCACAAATAAAATGCAACTTGTTTTACCCCTATTTCGTGTGCTGTTCCACCTAGATTAAAGAATATAAAGTGAGTTTTAAGTCCCCTTTTCATAGTAAGATAAGATGCCACTGTAGAGTCAAATCCACCAGACATTAAAGATAAAATATCCCCTTGTGTTCCTAGAGGAAACCCAGCTAGTCCTATATATTTATTAGTGATGATATTGAGCTGATTGTTTAATATCTCTATTTTGATAGTTACTTCAGGATTGTGAAGATCTACGCTGCTTGTTGGATTTTTAGCTAACATATATCCACCCACTGTTTGTTCTATATCTGTAGATTTAAAAGAGTGAGTACCAGACCTTTTAGCTCGAACTACAAAACGCTTATTTTGTATGGTGTGTGCCATCATCTTATTTACTTTGACTTTTATCTCATCTAAACTATTTATTTGATCATATTGAAGTGCCTCTAAAACTTGCTCAATACCTGGGGTTTCTAAAAGTATAACTCGCGTTTCTATAACATTTTCTATAGGAGTTACCACTTCGATTTTGTCTAAAAATTTCCGTATTTTTATATCTTTAGAGATAGGTTCTAGTAGTTTTTCTAAGTTATTATAAAGTTGGCTCACCATTTTCTTTTTTGCAGCTGGACCTTTGACCATAATTTCTGGAAAAAATTTGATGATGAATTTTTGAGTAGTAGTTTGTGTTGTTTGCATGTATGTTTAAAACCTTTTATCTTGATGAAGATGATTATAACATAATGAGAATAAAATAATGTTTCTTCATAAATTTAAACCCCCTTCCTTCCTAAAACTACTAAGATAGTTTTCCATACGATTTTCATCTCAAGCAAGATATTCCAATATTTGATATAATATAAATCATACATAAGTTTTTGCTTAGTGTCTTCAATATCTCTTCCATACGGATAGTTTACCTGGGCCCAACCTGTAATTCCTGGTTTTACTAGGTGCCTTTCATTGTAATAAGGGATCTGTTGTTCATACTCTTTTTTTAGAATATTCCATTCTGCCCTAGGACCTATAAAGTGCATATCTCCTTTTAAGACATTTAACATTTGTGGGAGTTCATCTATCCTTGTTTTTCTCATGGTATTTCCCCAAGGAAATACTCTTGTATCGTTTTTTCTTGTATATGGGTCGTGGTAAGCATTTAGGTGCATAGAACGAAACTTGATGCACTTAAACTCTTTATTATTTTGTCCTACTCTAAGTTGTTTAAACATAGAGGTACCCGGACTTTGTTGTTTGATTTTATACCTTGCATAGATTAAAATAGGAAATGTTAGTAAAAGTAAGATTACTACTCCTATATAATCAATCACTCTTTTTTGAATATATTGAAAAGTTGTAAATGGCTTTATATCGCTTAGATAGTGTAAATTAGTATTCTCTTCTGGAATATAACATTTATGAAGATATTTTTCCATAAATGTTTCTATTGAGATGAGTTCAATATCTTTTTCAAACTGAATATTTGTAAGGTATCTTACGATATCATCAGCAACTTTTGCTTTGGTATTTAGTAATATAATTTTGATTTTACCTTTTTTTAGAAGCTTTTCTATCTCTTGTAAAACTTCTTCAGGATTTTTACGGTTGTATTCCACGGTATTTAGTGTTATATTCTTTTTATGTAAAATCTGCTTTTCAAATTCTGTGAATTTGTATTTCTCACCAAGAATTAACACTAATCTATCCTTATCTATTTTTTTTGATTATTATTTTTTTGTAAAAGTTCACAATACTCTTTTGCATGATAAGTGATAATAATACCAGCTCCTGCTCTTTTAAAACTTAATAGTGTTTCACACATAACTCTTTCATAGTCAATAAGACCTTGAATTCCAGCATTTTTAAGCATAGCGTATTCCCCACTTACATTATAAACAGCAAGTGGTAAATTTGTATTATTTCTTATATCTCTTATAACATCTAAATAAGCAAGGGCAGGTTTAACCATCAATATATCAGCCCCTTGTTTCTCATCCTCTAAGGACTCTTCTATAGCTTCAAGTCTATTTGCAGGATCCATTTGGTACATATTTCGATCTCCATGACTTGGAGTTGATTCTGCTACATCTCTAAATGGTCCATAGTACCCACTAGCAAATTTAGTACTATATGCCATAATGGGAAGATTTTTATATCCATTTGTATCAAGTGCCTCTCTTAGTGTTTCTATAATCCCATCCATCATACCACTAGGAGCGATCATATCAGCTCCTGCTTTTGCATGAACTAAGGCTTGTTGTGCTGATAACTCAAGAGTTGCATCATTATCCACTGTTTCTTTCTCATTTAAAATTCCACAGTGACCATGGTCTGTATACTCACAAAAACAAAGATCAGTTACTACAAACATATCAGGAAACTCTTTTTTAATAGCTTGAATGGTTCTACTTATAATACTCTGTGGGCTTAAACACTCACTTCCTACACTATCTTTAACTGCAGGTATAGCAAATAAAATGATACTATTTAAACCTAGTGTTCTTATATAGTTACACTCTTTTAAAATTATATCTATTGACATTTGAAATACACCTGGCATAGATGATACTTCATCTTTGATATTTTCACCCTCTCTTACAAATAATGGATAGATAAGGTCAGTGGGATTAACTTGTGTTTCTCTTGTCAAATCTCTTAAAGTTTTATTAATTCTTAATCTTCTAAATCTTTTAAACATACTATTTACCTTTTTTGGATATTATTGCCTAATATTAACGAAATAGGGATTAAATATTTATGAACAATATCGAAGTTTCAAATGTTGCTAAGTTGCCAACAGTTCATGGCGATTTTTTAATACAATCTTTTAAGGAATCAAAAAAAAGTGGGGCTAAAGAGCATTTAGTTATCTTTACAAAAGATTTAGAAAAGATACCAGCAGTAAGAATACATAGTGAGTGCTTAACAGGTGATGCAATAGGGAGTATCAAATGTGACTGTCAAGCACAGTTACATTTTGCTTTAGATTTTATAAATGAAAATTTGGGTATGGTGATATACCTACGACAAGAGGGTAGAGATATAGGGCTTTTTAATAAAGTAAATGCTTATTCTTTACAAGATCAAGGCCTTGATACAGTAGAAGCAAATCATCAATTAGGATTTGCTAGCGATGAAAGAACGTATGAAATAGTTGATTTTATTTTTGATTATTATAAAATAGATAAAATTAAACTTATCACAAATAACCCTGCAAAATTAAATGGTATAAAAGTAAAAATAGTAGAACAGATCCCTATACAAGTGGGAAAAACAGAACAAAATAGTGAGTATTTAAAAATCAAAAAAGAGAAAATGGATCATATACTATGAGTTTAAGAGAAAAACTTGAAAATATAGAATTACAATTTGATGATCTATTTTATGAAAGATGTGAAAAATATAGAACACTTTTACAACAATGGGGTAAAATACATAATTTAACTGCTTCTTTAAAAACTGAAGAGATTGAAGAAAATATCGTAGATAGTATCTATCCTTTAAAATTTTTAGATAATTTTGATTCATTACTTGATGTAGGAACAGGGGCAGGGTATCCTGGGGTGCTACTAGCAATCGCACGACCAGAATCAAAAGTTGTTTTAGTGGAACCTCGTGCAAAAAGGGTGGCTTTTTTACATTTTGTAAAAAGTGCTTTAAAGTTAGAAAATGTTTTTATAGAACAAAAAAGAGTAGAAGATTTAGAAGAATCTGCTTTTGATATTATTACAAGCAGGGCTGTTACAAATACTACTTTACTTTTAGAACTCACTTCCCACTTAACAGACGAAAATACACAATATCTTTTTTATAAAGGGAGTTTATGTGATGAAGAGATAAAAGATGCAAATATAAAAAATGCTTTAGTGTTTAAAGTAGGTGAACATAGAAATTATCTCTATATGAGAAATAGGGAGTTGTAGATGGTAAAAATATTAGCTTTAGCAGTAGTACTTTTTTTGGTATATTTAGTTTTTTTCAAAAAAGGTAGAGAAAAAAACATAAGTGATAGTAAAAAAAATGATGAGATTACAGATACTATGATAGAGTGTCCAAAATGTGGAGTATATGTCTCAAAAGATGATGCAATACTAAGTAATGGAAAATATTTTTGTTCAAAAGAGTGTTTATCATGATTTTAATAGGTGATAAAAATATAGAGTGTGAAAAGATAGAAAAAATTGTAAATATCGAAGATATTGCATCAACATCACCAAATAGTACACTGTTGTATAGTTTTAATATAAATATTTTACAATATACTCAAAAAAATAACTTAGCATCTGCTGTTGTTGTAAATAGCTTAAAAGAGGTTATTTATGCTTCTTCTTTTATGGCAAAATATATTATAGTTCAAAAAGATATTGTACAAAATGCCCAAGATATTGTAAATAATTATATGCTTGATAGTAAGATACTTATTATTATAAATTCTGATGAGGAAATTGTTCAAAATGCACTTAATGAGATAGATGGTGTTATTTATAAAAAGGTAGTTGAAAATGGAACAAAATAAATTATGCAAGCTAAATAAAGGATCTCATACACTTAGCATGAGTATTTTAATGACTCCAGAAAAAGCAAATTTTTCAGGAAATATTCACGGTGGATTTCTTTTAAAACATCTTGATGAGATAGCGTATGCCTGTGCATCACAATATTGTGGGAATTATGTTGTAACTCTATCAGTTGATAAAGTTCTTTTTAAAAATCCTATATATATTGGTGAGTTAGTGACATTTTTAGCATCTGTGAACTATACAGGTGATACCTCTATGGAGATAGGGATAAAAGTGATGGCTAAAAATATAAGAAAATGTACGGTTCGCCATACAAATACATGTTTTTTTACCATGGTGGCATTAGATGAAAAGGGAAAACCGACGAAAGTTCCCCCTTTAAAACCAAAAAAGAAAAAAGAGAAAAAGAGATATGAAAAAGCAAAATTAAGAAGAGAATTACGAATAAAAAATGAAATATAGTATATTTTTTATTAATATTTTAAAATAGTGTGAAAATAGATTATTATTAAGTATTTTCAAAGTTAATAAATTATAGTATCGCGTTTTAATATTGATTATCAGAATATAAAAGGAAAGAAGTTGAAAGTAGTAAGTGAACCAGAATGTTATTTTGTTATCCGTCAGTTTGAAGAGGGATGGGGTATGGAAGATGTAGAATGTGAAGAACAAATATATGATTATTGTTTAGAAGTCCTTTTTATTCCTGAGGAAAAAATAGAAGAATTATCAATGAATAGTGACTCAGAATTAGAGATAAATTTAACAGGTCTAGAATATGAAGATTTAACTGAAGATTGGTATATAAATCTTTTTAGAATATCAAAATAATATATAAGATATGGGTTTTTACCTATATGTAAAAAAGGAAGGGGAGAGTTATAGTGACTCTTCCCTTTTTTTATGTAAAAAAACTAATTAAGAAACCTTTTCTTGCTCTTTATTGATCCGCTCCTCTAGCTGTTGTTTTTGATCAATTAAAAACATAATATTCTCTTTTAACGCTTGTCTATCTTGGTATGAATCTATTATAAACTCATATAATTTCGGTCTGTTTTGTTTCCAATTATGTAGTGTTGTTTTATTTACCTCTAAATCGCTTTCCATTTTTCTTAAACTAGGTGCTGTTTTTACCCTTGGTGCTGTCATTTGAATCCTTATTTTTAAATTATCCCTAATTGTACAATTATATGGAACAAAAGTCAACAAAAATTACTATTTTGTTCCAATAATTTGTACAATTATCTATTTGCTAAATAAAAAGTAAAAGATGAACAATAGTAAAATTATGGTAATCTACAAAATATTATGTAAAATAGATTTAAATAGATGATTACTAAGGGAATAGATGGATAATAATCAGATGAAACAATTAAAGTTTGGAATAGTGGGTCTAGGGCTTATGGGTGGGTCATTTGCTAAGGTTGTAAAAAAATATAATTTAGCCTCTGGTGTAGTGGGATATGACCATAATGAAAACCATCAAAAACAAGCTATAGAGTTGCATCTAGTAGAAAAAATAGTAGATCTTGGTGAGTTATTACAATGTGATATTATCGTATTATGTATTCCTGTTGATGCAATAATTGCATTTCTACCTACATTAGAAGGTATCTCAAAAGATACAACAATTATGGATTTTGGGAGTACTAAAAAACTTATTGTAGATAATATTCCAAAGAAAATAAGAAAAAACTTTATACCAGCTCACCCTATGACAGGAACTGAAAAATTTGGTCCTAGTGCTGCTATTGATCAACTCTATGAGGGAAAAACAATAGTATTGTGTGATCTTGATATTTGTGATGCCTTGCATAAAGAAAGAGTTTTTCATATATTTAATGCTATTGCTATGAGAATTGTAGAGATGGATTCATCAACACATGATATACATGCTTCTTATATCTCCCATTTACCACATGCCATCTCTTATGGACTTGCCAATACTGTTATGTCCCATGAGGATCCCCAAAATATTATTACACTTGCTGCTGGGGGATTTAAAGATATGAGTCGTATTGCAAAATCATCTCCTCATATGTGGACAGATATCTTTAGGCAAAATAGAGAAAATCTCCTACAATCACTCTATATTTATGAAGAACATATGCGAAATATGCGAAAAATGTTAGAAGATGAAGATTATAAAAGTATAAGTGAATGGATGGATAAAGCAAATACTCTTCACGATATTCTTTAAGTGCATTTGATGAAGAGATCTATTATACTTTTGGAAGTACTAATAAGTTTATTATTATTTTCAATTATTGCAATAGTTTCTTCTAAGATGGTGTATACCTTGGTTCTAAAAAATAATACAGATAGTTTTATAGCAGAAAAGAATTTAGTTTTAGAAACGACAAGGTTATTTTTAAGTAAAAATAAGGATTTTACAAAGCTTACAAAATCAGGTACAGATCTTTATTATGGGAGTAATTTATTATTAGAAAATATCTCAAAATATGAACTACTAACATCAAATAATATAACAACAATAGATATCTGTATATGTAAAAATAGTATTTGTCAAGAATGGAAAATAAAAAATTGAAAAAAGCATTTATATTATTAACTACTCTATTTTTAGTTATAGTTTTTAGTTTTATTAGTATTCGTCTGGTAGAAACAAATCTATTAAGTTCAAATCTTAATAAACTAAAATATCTTCATCTTCAAGCCAATATATATTTTGATGCTATGCAAAAATATATTCAAACGCATAATAATACAGAGATAATACAATTTAAAGAAAATTGGGGTGATGATAGATTTAGTATCGATATACAAAAAGATAATACAAATGGATCTATATATTATATAAGTATAGAAACAGTCGATGATAGCCATATAAGATTAAGTCAAAAAATAATAAAATAAGCAATTAAGGAGAGATACTATGGAAAGATTATATGCACCGTGGCGAACACAATATGTAACTAAAAATGAAAAAAAAATAGAGGGCTGTGTTTTTTGTCATGCGGTTCAGGTTTTGGACAATGATATAAGTTTAGGAATACTTCACAGAGAAAAAGATTTTTTTATAGTGATGAATAAATATCCATATAGTCCAGGTCACTTTATGATAATACCAAACTTACACACGGCAAATTTAGAAGATTTAGATCCTCAAACATTTGCAAAAATGTCTATGTTTGCACAAAAAGGTGTAAAGATGTTAAAAGAGGTATTAAATGCTCAAGGTGTAAATATAGGGATGAATTTGGGAAAAGCAGGAGGTGCTGGAATAGCTGAACATATACACTTACATTTAGTACCAAGATGGAGTGGTGATACGAATTTTATTAGTACAATAGGAGATACAAGGGTATATAGTACTGATATGGAAAAGATTTATAAAAAGTTAAAAAATGTCGCAGCAGATTATTTTAAATAATCATACTTTTACACTTGTCCATAGAACAAATAAAAAAATTAAAAGGGTGAGTTTAGCTTTAGAAAATAAAGATGAGATTATCGTTAAAACACCGTTAAAATTTAAATCTCATTTGATTAAAGATATAGTGTATGAGTATAAAGAGTGGATATTAAAATCGATTCAGAAAATTCCTTCTAAAAATAGTTTTGATTTTGTAAGTGGTGGAGTAGTACCATTTTTAGGTCGAAATTATCCTATAAATTTAATTATCAATCAAAATATGAAATATGTAAAATTTTCACTTAGTGATGAGGTATTTATCATTGAATATAATGAAAATTGTAACTCATATGATGATTTTATCGAGGGGTTAAAACAATTTTATAAATTTAATGCCAAAAAAATAATAGATCCTATATTTGATGAATGGATATATAAAACAAAGTTATATCCAAATAAAATAGGATATCGATATGCAAAAACAAGATGGGGAAGTTGTAGTCATATAAATAATATCTCAATAAACTATAAACTTTTGCAGTTTGAAAAAAAAGCTATAGAGTATGTAGTTTTACATGAGTTGTGTCATATTCAAGAAAAAAATCATTCTAAAAAATTTTGGGATTTGCTCGCTTTTTATATGCCAGATTATAAAATAGTAGAGTCTACTTTAAGAAGTAAGCTGTTCTAAAGTAGGGACTAAAGAAAGTTCCTTTTGAATCTCCTCTTCTAGCACAACCAACTCATGAGATTTTCTTAAATAAGCTAAAAGTAACTCACGAGTGGTAAGATTTTTTTCTGTTGTAAGAAACTTTTTTAAACCATCTCTTAGATGATCGTGCGGATCTTCACCTATATTAAGAGTATAAGCTTCATTATTGATATGAAATGTGATCTCTTTATTCAACTTTTACCCTCTTTTTTAAGTTTATTATGAATTGTTAATATAAGATCTTCATTACTTCTAGTAAAAAGATCATTTTTATTCCTTAAATCTTTTAATTCCTCTTTCAATCTTCGATTCTCATCGAGTAAAAACTGAAAATCTTTTGAAATTTGCTTTAATTTATCTCTTAGTATCTCGATTGTATTCATGAATTTATTCTATCTAAATATTACTGAAGTCATCTTCAAAGATTAGAGTTTTCTATTAAAGCTATATCCATCCATAAATCGAAAAGCGATAAGGTTTTCCAAAATAGCAAAAAGTATAATAAAGTTAATAAACGAACTTCCCCCATAGCTAAAGAGTGGTAAGGGGAGACCAACAACGGGCGCAAAACCGATTACCATAAGAATATTAATACTCATATTTAAAAATAAAAGAAGCGCTAAGCCACTTGCAAAAACACTAATCATATAATCTTTCTTGAAATGATGATGAAGTAAAAGAAGATGTAAAATAAGTAATAGATATAAAAAAATCAATCCAAGAGAACCTATAAAGCCATATCGTTCTACAAAAGATGCAAAAATAAAATCACTTGTTGCAATAGGTAAAAATTTAAGATTTGTTTGTGTGGCATTCTCCTTATCTTTACCAATAAGACCACCAGAACCTATGGCTATAAGAGACTGTTTGACATGATAACTAGGCTCTTTGCTAATAAAATCATGGATTCTTTTTTTTTGGTAATCTTTAATCATATAAGTGTAGATTAAAGGAGATGAAATGGCAAGGATAAGAACAATACCAGCTATAATTTTCCAATGTACCCCTATTAAAAATAAAACTCCATACCCAACCAATAAAAGAACCAAAGCAGTTCCTAAGTCAGGTTCTTTAGCAATAAGTATAAAGGGTAGTAAAATATAAAATGAAAAATATAAAAAATCTTTTAGATGATATCCCTCTTTAGGTGGAGGTTTATTGGATATTAAAAATCCAATCATTAATAAAAAAGCTGGTTTAAATAACTCTGATGGTTGAATTGTCATATGGATTATTGGGATTTCCAGCCATCTTGTAGCTCCAAGTTTCGTTACACCAAAAAACTCTACAAGTAGAAGTAAAAATATTCCAAGCCAATAAACAATAGGGATAAATTGTTTTAAACTTCTAAAGGGTATAATAAAGACAAATATAAAAGCTAGTAATGATATAAAAAAATAGATTAATTGTTTGTGTGCTAATATTTCATTTGTTTCATATATTAAAAAATGTGATAAAAAGATTAATGGCAATATAAGCACAATCAATTCAAAGTTAAAGTGTGAGATGATCCGCTTATCAAAAAAATATACCATGAGAGAATAATACCCAAATATGAATAATAAAAAGTTTACAGCTCAAGAAGAGATAAGATTAGATATGTTTTTAGCCCAAAAGTTAAATGAAACCAGAAACCAAATAGATCAACTTATTAGTAAAGGTTTTGTGAGTGTTGAAAATAAAAAAAAGGCAAAAAGTGGTTTAAAACTTAAAGTTGGACAAAATATATTGGTAACTTTACCAGAGGTAATCAAAGAAAAGCCTTTAGAAGTTGATTTTGATATTGAAATTATCTATGAAGATAAGGATTTTATGGTTATTAATAAACCCTCTGGAGTAGTGGTGCATGGTGCTCCTTCAGTCAAAGTTGCTACGCTAGTTGATTGGTTAAAGAAGAAAAATATCTCTTTATCAACTGTAAGTGGGGAAGAGAGACATGGTATAGTGCATAGAATTGATAAGGGTACAAGTGGATTACTGTGTATTGCAAAAACAAATGAAGCTCATGTTGCTCTTTCAAAACAACTGGAAAATAAAACAATGGGTAGATTTTATTTAGCTATGATAGATTTACCTTTAAAAGAAGATATAACAATAGATGCTGCCATAAGTAGAAATCCATCAAATAGATTAAAAATGGGATTGTTAAGTTCAGGGAAAAGGGCAAAAACATCTTTTGTTAAGTTATCATTAAGTACAAATGAAAAGTATGAGCTAATTGCAGCAAAATTATTTACAGGAAGAACGCATCAAATTAGACTTCATTTAGAATCATTACATAGACATATCTTAGGAGATTCATTATATGGATTTAAGGGGAATGTAGATAAAATCAAAAGAGTTTATTTGCATGCATATAGTTTGTATTTACAACACCCTATAACAAATGAGAAAATGAATTTTACCGCTTCATTACCAGAAGATATGGAAAATTTTTATAAAAGTAATTTTAATGAGGAAGATTATAATGAAAAAATCAATACAGAGTATATTATTAGTAGGTTTAATAGTACTAATTAGTGCTTGTCAAAAAGATATAAATACACCTACAAAGCCAAAAGTAGATGATAGTTTACCAGTAATTTCATCGTCATCTATAAAATATATTCCAGATATTAATGCAATAGCATTAGAGTGGAAAAAAATAGATATTCCTAAAGCTACTGGATATTATATTATTCGAGCTAATATGCAAGGGGATGGGAAATTTAGAAGAATTGCTACAGTTAATAATAAACTGACGACTCATTATTTAGATGAAGGGTTGAAAGCGAATAGTAAATATGGGTATAAAATTTCATTAGTCACTAAGAAAGGTTTTGAATCACGCGCAAGTGATACTGTACTTATCTCTACCCTTCCAAATCTTGAATCGGTAAGTTTAATAGAAGCGACTAGTGATTTAGCAAGACAGATAAAAATTCTTTGGAGACCACACCCTAATCTTAGAGTATCAGAATATATTCTAGAAAGAACATCTCCTACACAAGCAGAATGGGAAAAAATAGCTACTATTAAAAATCGATTAAATGTTGAGTATATAGATGAAAAATTAGGGGATAATGAAATATTTATGTATAGAATAAAAGCAGTAACATTTGATGGAATTGTTTCAGATCCTAGTAGCGTTACAAGTGCAACAACCAAAGCATTACCAGGACAAATTACAAAATTAGAAGCTACGAAAAATTTACCACGTAAAATACAATTATCTTGGAAAAAATCTGACACACAAGATGTTGCTTTTTATTATATTTATAGATCATCTATTGTAAAAGGGAATTATTCTAAAATTGCAAAGGTACGTTTAGCACATAATAGATATGATGATATTATTAATGAAGATGGCAAAACATATTTTTATAAAATAACTACAGTTGATAAAGATAATTTAGAGAGTAAAAAAGAAGATCTCACTCCTGTGATGGGATCTACCTTGTCAAAACCAAAAATACCTCAAATTACTTTAGCCATGATTGAGGGTGATAAGATGGTTTTAAATTGGATTGCTGGAGATGAGAGAACAGTGTCGTATAATATTTATAAAACTGTTAAAGAGAATTGGGGTTCTTCAAAAGAGATAATTATACCAAATATTCAAGGCTTACGATTTGAAGATCGAGATGTTATTAGAGGTATAGAATATGCTTATAGAATACAAGCTGTTGATAAACATGGTTTATTATCTGAAACAACAAATAAGAGTAGGTTGATGTTACCAAAAATAATTTTAAAAAATCAAGGGAAGTAATGCCCCATATTTTATTAGAACCACATGACGATATAGATATTGTGAAAAGTAAGACTTTTCATTTTATAGCTAAAGGTAGATATGATCAAAAAATATGTGCTGTAGTTGAAAATAAAGAGTTTTTATTAACAAAAGTTAAAAAAAATGGCAATATCTTAGTAAAAATCGATAATGCGACACGATTAACTCCTGTTAGTCTTATGAAAAAAACACTTAATCAATATGTAGAAGAATCAAACGCTAAACTTTTGTTTACAAATACAAATGCAACAGATACAAAAATAAAAGCAGAAGAAACTTATATTAAAAATATAGAGTATTTTGTAAGTGATTTTAAAACAAATAAAGAGATTTGGGTAGAAGTTGGTTTTGGAAGTGGGGTACATTTACTTCATCAAGCATTACAAAATCCTGACAAACTGATTATTGGATTAGAGATACATTATCCATCTATTGAGCAGGTTTTAAAACAGTTAAAAATTCAAAATATTACAAATGTATTGATTGTAAATTATGATGCAAGATTATTTTTAGAGTTTTTAGACTCTAATGTAGTTGGGAGAGTATTTGTTCATTTTCCTGTTCCCTGGGATAAAAAACCACATAGGCGTGTTATGAGTGTTGGTTTTATACAAGAGTGTATGCGTGTTTTAAAAGTAGCAGGAACATTGGAGTTAAGAACTGATAGTCCTAACTATTTTGAGTATTGTAGTTCTTTACTAGAACATTTTAAAGCATATCCAAATAAGATACTTAAAAATAAAGACTTAGATGTTACAAGTAAATATGAAGCACGATGGAAAAGGCAAGAGAAAGATATTTGGGATATAACTATTACATCTATAGAAGAATCTGCCCCTATAGAGTTTGATTCGGATTTTTCTTTTGATTCTGCATATAATATTGAAGAGATAAAAGAAAAATTACCAAAAAACCCTATTGTGGGTGGGGAATTTTTAGTGAATTTTGAAGATTGTTATGATGTTGAAAATAAATTAAGAGAGAAAGGTTTATTAATAAAAGTAACTTTTGGTAGTTTTAATAGACCTGTAACTAAATATCTTTTGCTTGAAGAGGGTAAGGCAAGATATTTTCAAGGTGAACCTATAAAAACAAAAACAAATCTTCTTGCACATCAAAAAATATTGGAGATTTTAAAATGATTTTTGCCAAAAATTTAACTCTTTCTTATGATAATAAAAAAAATATTATAGAAGATGCAAATTTTATGATTAAAGAGAAAGAGTTTATTTTTATTAGTGGTTCAAGTGGATCAGGAAAATCTACAATGTTAAAGTCGTTTTATGGTGAACTACCAATTACAAGGGGTAATTTATTTGTTAATAAATATGATTTAACTAAAAAAGATTATGGAAAACTTTTAGCTTTACGAAAAGATTTAGGAATAGTATTTCAAGATTATAAACTTATACAAGAATATACTATTGAAGAAAATATAATGCTACCCCTAAAGGTTCACAAGTATGCTGATGATATCTCAAAAGCACAGGTAAAAAAACTTTTAAAACATGTAAAATTAAGTCATAAAATAGGAGCGTATCCTGCTGAATTAAGTGGTGGAGAGCAACAAAGAGTAGCAGTAGCAAGAGCCCTTGCACATAATCCTAGTATAATTTTTGCAGATGAACCTACTGGAAATCTTGATGATTATTCATCTGATATGATATGGACATTACTAAAAAATGCAAATGAGCATTTAGGGATAACAATTGTTGTCGTAACCCATAGAATCCCCATAGATAAGGGGATAAAGTATAGGAGATTTAATATAGAAGAGGGTGTAGTATATGAAGCTTCTTAAGTCGTTTTTTTCATTTTCATTACCCCTATTGGTTATGTTATGTATGTTTTCTATTTATCTAATAGTAACAAAAGTAGTAGTAAACTATAAGGAAAATATCACTAATGATTATGCGATTTTAGTCATTACAAGTACCCCTTTGTCTTTTATCGATTCATTGGCAAATATAAAAGTAAAAAATATTGAGCCTTTAAGTAGAGAAAAAATTATTAAAAAAGTAAAAAAAAATTTGTCTGTAACATCGGTGAATTTATTAAAGAAAAAATTACCATATTTTAATAAAATTTATTTAGAAGAGTTTCCCACTACATCAAAATTAGAACAAATTAGAAAAGAGTTAAGTACTATAAAAAATGTAAAAAAGATTGAAACTTTTTCAAATGATCATAATAAATTATATTCATTACTTATTCTTGTTCAAGATATAATTTTTATTTTATTTGGAGCTGTTTTATTATTATCAATTTTATTATTATTAAAACAAATTAAAATTTGGTTTTTTGAACATAATGAAAGAATTTCCATTATTCAGTTGCATGGAGGTTCACTGCTTTATAGTTCAAAACCTATTATTAATGTGATTTTAGCTAGCGCAGTGTTTTCTAGTATATGCGCAAGTGGTATGTTATTTATTATTGTTTCAAATATACATTTTATTGTAGAACCTGAAATAAAGATATTTATTCCAACAGTGTTAAGTATGGAAGTGGAAGTATTTAAGATTTTTCTTTTGTCTATTTTTATCCCTTTGATTACATTTTTTGGTTTATTGGTGAAGTATAAATCAAAATGAATTTTTTCTTAGTACTTATTATGAGTTTTACTTTATCATTCGCTTCTATAAATGATATTGAAAAAAAAATAACAAATAATAAAAAACAAATTACTCGGGTAAAAGCTAAAAAAGATAATATTAATAGAGATTTGAAAAAACTTGCATCTATAATAAATAAAGAGGAAAAAGCATATAAAAAAATAGTAGCAATTTTAAAACAAGTCAATACTAAACTCCTTTTAAATAGAGTAAAATTATCAGATGCAATTTCTAAGAGAAGAGATCTTCAAAGAAAATCGAAAAGACTTATTCAAATTAAAGAAAAAATGGAAAAAGATGTAATAGATTTTGTTGTTGAAAAATATTCAATGAGTATGGGAATAGAACAGATAAATAAAAAAAATATTACAGATATAGTAAATAAAGAAGTGTATACTTTAGTTCTTGATAATACAAAAGAGGAGATTTTAAATCTTAATATTAGATATTTAAAGGTCAATAACTCAATAAGAGATAATGATAAAACAATACAAAAATTAAATGATTTTATAGAGGAACAAAATAGCATTAAAAAAAGATACCTTAGTTTAGAAAATGTTCAAGAAAAAACATTGGAATCTTTAAAAAAGAAACATAAAATTTATCAAAATAATTTAAAAAAATTAATTGCAAAGCAAAATAAAATTACTGATTTATTAGGAAGTTTAAATATTTTAAAAAAGAAAGAGATTCAAGAAGAAGAGAGACGAATAAGAAAAGCAAAAGAATTAGCAAGAAAAAAAGAGTTAGCAAAAAAGCTTAAAGAGAAAAAACTAGCAGAAGCCAAAAGAAGACTAAGTAAAAAAACGACAAAAAAAACAAAAGCATTAAAAATTCAGAAAAGAGATACATTAGATAAAGAGATAGATATCGAAGTGAAGAAAATCGGATCATCAGCAAAGGGTGTAAAAATTTCTAAATATCGTGGTAAAACTACTATTGCACCTTTAAAATCATACACTGTAACCAAAAGATTTGGAAAATATTATGATTCAGTCTATAAAATGGAATTATTTAATGAATCGGTCTCCTTAAAAACAAAAAAACCTAATGCAAAGGTTTATAGCGTATTTAAAGGGCAAGTAGTATATGCAAAACAAAATTCAGGATTATTAGAAAATGTTGTTATTGTAAAACATAAAAATAATTTACATACAATATATTCACACTTAGATAAAATTTCACCTACCTTAAAAGCTGGAAAATGGATCCCTAAGGGATATGTCGTAGGAAGAGTTAATGATACTTTAGAGTTTCAAGCTACTAAAAATAGTAAATATATAGACCCCTTGAAGCTTATTAAAGGTGTAAAATAATTATATTTTTATTTGACCAGTTATTGCCTTAGAAAGAGATAATATATCAACATTTTCTAAGCTAACTCCTGTAGGTACTCCTTGAGCAATTTTCGTAAAAGTAATATTTTTATTTTTTAATCTATCTTCTATATATAAAATAAACGCATCATTTGCAATACTTGGAGTCACAGCAAATAAAATATGATCTACTTTTGATTTCTCAACTCGTTTTACTAAGTCTTGTATAATATGTTCTTCTAATGATTCTATCACAAAATATTTTCCACTAAATTGTTTTGATTCTTCTATAATAAATATATCTTTTGCACTTTGTACAATACAAAGTGTTTCATCATCTCTTTCATCATCTAAACATATTTCACAAATTTCATTTTCACTCATGGCATAACATTGAGTACACTGGCGTATATCTCTAATGGCAGTTTCTATACTATGTGCAAGTTTCATACCTATAAATGTGTTTTCTGTAACAATGTAATATGCTAACCTAATAGCAGACTTTTTACCAATAGTAGGAAGCATCTCAAAGGCTTCAACTAGGTTATAAAATTTTTCTAAACCTTTATTCATAAGAATCATTATAGCTAAAATTAGATAAAATGCCCCACTAAATATTATATACATTAAAGGAAAAATATTGACTGATCTTTGTTATTATGAAATATTAGAAATAGATAGAGATGCTGATAAAAGTACAATAAAAAAAGCGTATAGAAAGATGGCTATGAAGTATCATCCAGATAAAAATCCGGGTGATAAAAAAGCAGAAGAGAACTTTAAAGCAGTAAATGAAGCGTATCAGGTATTAAGTGATCAAGAAAAAAGATCGATTTATGATAGACATGGAAAAGCAGGTCTTGAAGGTCATGGCCATAGCGGTGGTTTTTCACGCGCTGGAGGATTTGATGACTTAGGTTCTATTTTTGAAGAGATGTTCGGAGGTGGTGGCTTTGGCGGTGGAAGACAGCGTCAAAGAAAAACATATAATTATAATTTAGATACAGAAATTGAAGTTGATTTAGAGTTTAATGAAGCGGTTTTTGGATGTAATACAGAACTGAAATATAAATATAAAACTGCATGTAAGCCATGTAAGGGAACAGGTGCTAAGGGTGGTAAATTAAGCACTTGTAAGACTTGTAATGGTCAAGGTCAAGTGCATATGAAACAAGGCTTTATGACTTTTGCACAAACATGTCCGCATTGTCAAGGTTCAGGACAAGCTGTTGCTTCAAAGTGTAATAGTTGTAATGGATTGGGATATGAAGAGAAAAAAGAATCTTTTAAAGTTGATATTCCAGAAGGAATCAATCATGGAAATAGAATACGAGTAGGAAATAAAGGAAATATAGCACCAGATGGAAGTCGTGGTGATTTATATATAGTCATAAATGTCCAAGAAGATAAACACTTTATTCGACATGATGATGATATTTACTTAGAAGTACCTTTGTTTTTTACTCAAATTGCTTTAGGTGATACTATTACTATCCCTGGATTAAGGGGAGAATTAGAACTTAAAATCCCTACAAATACGAGAGATAAAGAACAAATAGTATTCAAAAATGAGGGTGTAAAAAATGTAAATGGATATGGAAAGGGAAATTTTATAGTACAAATTAAGATCCAATATCCAGATAGTATAAATGCTGAACAAAGAGAACTTTTAGAAAAATTACAACAAAGTTTTGGAATCGAATCAAAACCTCATGAAGATATTTTTGAAGGTATGTTTGCCAAAGTAAAAAGTTGGTTTAAGTAGTTATGAATATTAAAGCCCAAGCAATGGGACCTTATGAAACGAATTGTTATATTGTAACTGTAAATAGTAAAGATTTTATAATTGATCCTGGCGTTGGTGCAACATCGTGGGTTATGCAAAATGTGACTAATCCTGTTGCTATATTAAATACTCATGGACATTTTGATCATATTTGGAGTAATGATGAACTAAGTAAAAAACTCAATATCCCTCTTTATTGTCCCAAAGATGATTGTTTTATGTTACAAAATGATCCCCTAGGTAGGGGTGCACCAAAAAGTTTTCCTGATTTTCAAGTTGAACATGATGAGAAAATTATTTTAGAAGGTGTGGAGATTATTTTTCACTTTTTCCCTGGACACACACCTGGTTGTAGTGCTATTGAAATAGAAAATACTTTGTTTAGTGGAGATTTTATTTTTTCTGGTTCAATAGGGAGAGTTGATTTTCCATTTTCAAGTCCCGAAGATATGAAAAAAAGTATCAAAAAAGTTTTATCTTGGGGAAAAGATATTGTTATTTATCCAGGACATGGGGGTCGAACTACACTTTTAAAAGAGAGAAGTTCTTTAAAGTCGTGGTTGAATTATATATAAATAGATGAAAATTATGAATGGTGAAGATACATTATTAGATAGAATAAATGAGATTGTTGATGAAGTGCATATTGATGAAGTAAAACAGATCATTATGGTGCTATCTAAGATAAATAAACTTAAAAATTCTATTGAAGAAGAACTTTCAGAAACTATTTTTTATAAAAAGATTTTAAAAGAATTAAGAGCTGAATTTGGAACATTTGATTTTAAGATAGTCCATATAAAAAATAATTATGAGACTATCCTCTATCAAGAGGGTGATGTGAGTTCTTATGAATATTGTTTTGAACATCTTTTTTCAAACCAGGTAAAGATTAATATGTATATTGCTAATAAAAAGTTTAGTAAATATGAGTTGATCTCTTTAAATACCTATTTTAAAGAGTTGGTTCATTTATTATATATTCAGTTTGTATTGCTTGATTTTCAAAAATCTGCCAACATCGATCCCTTAACCTCTTTGAAAAATAGAACATCATTTAATATTGAGATGGAGACTCTTGTACCTTTAGCACTTCGAGAAAATATGAAAATTGGTGTTATACTTATTAATATTGATAGATTTCGAGCTGTAAATGATGAGCATGGAAATCAATTTGGAGATAAATTTTTAAAATTATATGCAAAAACTATCCAAAAACATATTAGAACATCTGATATTGCAGTTCGTTTTGGTGGAGGTGAATTTTTAGTACTACTCATTAATGTTGTAAGTGAAGAGATGACTATAGAAATTGCTAAAAAACTAAAAACTAAACTATCAAATACCTCTCTTACTGCACCCAACAATGATAAATTTAGAAAAACGGTTTCTATTGGAGTTTCGATGTTTCCAGAAGATTCAAAAGATATAAATGAAATTGTAAGATTTAGTGAAATTGCCTTAGCTGATGCCCAAGAAAAAGGAAGAAACTGCCTATCTCGCTATGAAAAGTCTCAGCCTGGAGCTATAGAGTTTTTCTAAATTTTAAAAGTGTATAAAAAAAGAGGTAAATTTTATACACTCTTTTTTTATATATTTTTAGCGATTATATCACCCATTTGTTCACAATTTACCTGTACTTTACAATCATAAGCAGCTAAATCACCAGTTCTATACCCTAAAGCCATAGCTTTTTTAATTGCATTATCAATAGCATCTGCAGCACTATCTTCATTTAAAGAGTATCGTAACATCATAGAAGCACTTGCAATCGTAGCAATAGGATTAGCAATACCCAGTCCTGCTATATCTGGAGCTGAGCCATGAATTGGTTCATAAACAGCAGTTTTAAGTCCTGTTGATGCTGAGGGTAATAATCCAATAGAACCACTTAACATAGAAGCTTCATCACTTAAAATATCACCAAAAATATTTCCAGTTAAAATAACATCAAATTGTCGTGGATTTGCAATAAGTTGCATAGCACAATTATCTACATACATATGTGAAAGTTCAATTTCTGGATACTCTTTAGCTATTTTTTCAACAGTATCTCTCCATAGTTGCGAAACATCAAGAACATTTGCTTTATCAACAGAACACACTTTTTTATCTCTTTTCATGGCTAATTGAAAAGCAACATGAGCAATTCTTTCTATCTCTTCTACGGTATAAACCATAGTGTTCCAACCTTTAGATTCAGTTTTACCTTTAGGTTCTCCAAAGTAAAGACCACCAATAAGTTCACGCACAACCATAATATCAACGCCTTTGATAACCTCTGGCTTCAAGCTACTTGCATCTACTAGTTCATCATATACTGTTGCAGGTCTTAAATTTGCAAATACACCCATAGCTTTTCTAAATCGTAAAAGTCCAGATTCTGGTCGTAGTTCTCTTTCTAAATTATCCCATTTTGGACCACCAATAGCACCAAATAAACACGCATCTGAATTTAAAACACCATCAATGGTTTCTTGAGGCAGTGGATTACCTGTAGCATCGATAGCACATCCACCCATAAGATATTCTTTATACTCAAAATTTAAATCAAATTTTTTAGCAACTGCGTCTAAAACTTTGATAGCTTGGTCTACAATCTCTACACCAATACCATCACCTTTAATAAGTGAAATATTATAATTTTTAGCCATTTTTTGCTTCCTTTGCTGCATAATTCATTAATCCACCACAACTAAGTAACTCTTGCATAAATGGAGGAATAGGGGTAAATTCATATTTTTTTTCTGTCGTATGATTTTCAATAGTTCCTGCAGCTAAATCAATGGAGATCTCTTGACCCTCTTTGATCTCTTCTGCATTTTCAAGTTCAAAAATTGGTAAACCCATATTAAATGAATTTCTATAAAAAATTCTTGCAAATGTTGGTGCAATTACTGCTGCAACACCAGCCGCTTTTAAAGCAATAGGTGCATGTTCTCGTGAAGAACCACAACCAAAATTTTCACCTGCAACAATAATATCCCCAGGTTGCACTTTTGAGGGGAAATCTGGATCTGCATCCTCCATAACATATTTTGCCAAGTGATCAGGATCGCTACTATTTAAATATCGTGCAGCTATTATTAAATCTGTATCAATATTACTTCCAAAATTCCACACTTTTCCTGTAATTTTGTTCATTTTTTTTATTTCCTTACGTATAAACCGAATTTTTACTTTTGCATTTTATCTAAATTTTCATTAATTAATTATTTTATAATTAGTTTTGGATATAATGTATCTATAAAAAATTATAGAAAAGGCTTATTGGCACACATGGCACCTAAAGTAAAAGATATAAATAAAGTAATAGAAAAAATATTTAAAGAGAGTAAAGATAGTATTTTAACACATGAGGAGATAATAGTTTTATTTCCTAAAGCACCAACAGTTGCAGTTACGAAAAAAATTCTTGCCCAGAAACAATTATTTAATGTAAATTTAATGAGCTCAAGAGAACAAGCAAAAAGAATTAATGAACTTGAATATCAAAAAAAAGAAGAAGCACGAATTAGAAGACAAGAATCAAATGAAAGTGAAGAGTTTGATTTATTAAAAAATAAAGAGTTACTAGAGTGGAGTCGAAGTGATTCTCCTGTAAGAATGTATTTACGAGAGATGGGAAAAGTTCCATTGCTTACTAAAGAGGAAGAGATAGAGATTAGTCAATCTATGGAAAAAGGGGAAAATACTATTTTAGATGCTATTTGTTCTGTTCCATATTTGATTGATTTTATTCTTGAATATAAAGAACCCTTAGTAAATAGAGAAAGAAAAGTAAAAGAGTTATTTAAGAATTTTGATGATGATAATGAATCTGTAGAGAGTGAAGTAGATGTTATAGATGATTTAGAAGAGGAAGTTCTAAGTGCAGAAGATGTGAGTAAAGCAAAAGATAAAAAACTTGATAAAAGAGCTCAAAAAATTGTAGAGGCTTTTAAATTATTAGAAAAAGCAAAAAAAGATTGGATGAAATTTACAGCTAAAGAGACAGCAAAAAGTGATTCTGAACTTGATCTTCTCCATTTTGATCTTTTGGCTGCATTTAAAAAAAGAAGTATTAAAGAGAGTTTAGTTGAATTAGGACCTACAAGTAAGTTAATTGCAGAGATTGTAAAAGCTATGGAAACTTCTTTAGGAAGTGATAATGGTTTTGAAGTAGAATTGAAACGATTAGAGTATAAACTTCCTTTATTTAATGATACTTTATTAGAAAACCATAAAAAATTGCTAGATCAGATTCTAACATTATCAAAAGTTGATATTATAAGTATGGTTCCAGAAGCAACAATGGTCTCTACATATATGGAGATTAAGAAACTCTACCAAACAGCAGCAGCTAGCGCTGGTGGATTTGATTTAGAAGAAGATGAACTAAAAGATGTTTTGGAGCAAATTAAATTAGGTAAAAAGATTACTGACGCAGCAAAAAATAGAATGGCAAAGTCAAATTTAAGACTTGTTGTTTCTATTGCGAAAAGATATACAAATAGAGGGTTGCCATTTCTTGATTTAATTCAAGAAGGAAATATTGGGCTTATGAAGGCCGTTGATAAGTTTGAATATAAAAAGGGATACAAATTCTCAACCTATGCAACCTGGTGGATTAGACAAGCTATTTCAAGAGCTATTGCAGATCAAGCAAGAACTATTAGAATACCAATTCATATGATTGAGACCATTAATAGAATCAATAAGATTATTAGAAAAGGGATTCAAGAAGATGGTAAAGAGCCAGATGTTGATCAAATAGCAAAAGAGGTTGGATTAACTGTTGATAAGGTGAAACAAGTTATTAAAATCACAAAAGAACCTGTTTCTCTTGATGCTCCTATAGGAAATGAAGATGATGGTAAATTTGGAGATTTTGTAGCAGATACTGCTGCTCCAACCCCTGTTGATAATATTATGCATGATGATTTACTTGGACAAATTGATCAAATATTAGGGCAATTAAACGAGAGAGAACAAGCCGTTGTAAGGATGCGATTTGGACTTTTAGATGATAGAAGTGATAGAACTCTTGAAGAGATAGGAAATACACTAAGTGTTACAAGAGAAAGAGTAAGACAAATTGAATCAAGTGCGATTAAAAAATTAAAGCATCCAAAAGTTGGAAGAAATCTAAAAAATTATGTAGAGAGTTGATCTTTTTTTAAAGATAATACTTTCTACAAAATCTTTAGGAAGTACCTTATTGAAGAATTATTTCAAAAATTCTTCAATATTCTCTGCCACCATTTTTACAAGTCTAGCTCTAGCTTCTATACTTGCCCAGCCAATATGTGGTGTTAAGACTAATCTTTGTTTATTTTTTACTTTTAAAAGTGGATTGGATTCTAAGATAGGTTCTTTTGAAACCACATCAACCCCACAAAAAATCTCTTTTTCATCAAGTGTTTTTGCTAAATCTTTTTCATTTATAATTCCACCACGACCTAGATTGAGTAAAATTGCGCCATCTTTTATAAGTTTTAAGTTTTTATAGTGTAGTAAATCTTGCGTTTGTTCGTTTAATGGACAATGTATAGAGATAATATCACAAGTTCTAAGTAACTTATCAAGTTCAACTCTTGTATAATCACTATTAGAATTTTTCCCACTTGTAGAATAGTACATAATTTCACAATTAAAAGCACTCATTTTTTTTGCAAAATTTCTACCAATATCCCCAAGCCCAATAATTCCAACTTTTTTCCCATCTAGTTCATAAAAAGGTGCATCAATATGAGTAAAGATATCTGATTTTTGCCAATTTCCATTATCTACATAAGATTTATAATAATTAAGCTTTTGTACAAAATATAAAATCATAGAAATAGCAAGTTGAGAAACAGAAGAACTGGAATATCCAGCCACATTTTTAACTTCTATCCCATATTCTTTTGCTGCAACTAAGTCCACGTTGTTCATCCCTGTTGCACTTATACAAATAAGTTTTAGGTTTGAATTTTCCATAAGTTTTCTATCTATGACTACTTTATTTGTAATGATAATATCAGCATCTTTTATTCGTTCTAGTGTTTGCTCCTCTTTTGTCATATCATACGATATAAGCTCTCCAAATTTCTCAAAAATACTTACATCAACATCAATTCCTAGTGTTAGTTTATCTAATAATACTATTTGACTATTTTTCATTAATTTTTTCCCTTTGATTTGCTCATATTCTTTTCATTCAAGGATAAGTACTGATAAAATTACTAATTTATTTCTACAAATTTTTTAATTCTTGAGATACCCTCTTTGATAGTTATCTCATCTGTAGCAAATGAAAATCGAAAATACCCCTCTGTTCCAAAAGCAATACCTGGGACAACGGCAACACCCTCTTTGTCTAATAGATCTGCAGCGAATTGAATTGAATCTGTAGTTATTTGTTTGATATTTACAAAAACATAAAAAGCACCCTCAGGTACCACACAGGTAAGCCCTTTGATAGTATTAAATGCTTTTACCACAATATCTCTTCTTTTCTCAAACTCTTTTCTCATCATCTCTATATCAGTATCAGCACTTCCATCTAGTGCTGTAATTGCAGCTTGAAGTGTTATTGAATTTACATTTGAGGTAACTTGACCTTGTAATTTTATAACAGCTTTTACTAACTCTTTATTTGGGCTTGCTAAATATCCATATCGCCAACCTGTCATAGCAACCGCTTTACTAATACCATTAATAGTAACAGTTCTTTGAAACATATCATCACTTACAGATGCAACAGCGGTAAAATCTTTGCCATCATAGATTATTTTTTCATACATCTCATCTGAAAATACTAAAATATCTGTACCTTTTAATACTTCAGCTAAAGAGGATAACTCCTCTTTTGTATAGACTGCACCAGTTGGATTGGAGGGGGTATTTAAAAGTAAAATCTTTGTTTTTGAAGTGATTGCGTCTTTTAATTGTTCTACTGTAATTTTAAAGTTTGTAGAATCATCTGTGTCAATGAAAATTGGTGTTCCACCTGCATACTTTACTTGTTCTGGATATGTTACCCAATAAGGTGCTGGAATGATAACTTCATCTCCGTTTTCAATTAAACATTGAAACAGATTAAAAAGTGAATGTTTAGCTCCATTTGATACGACAATTTCATCTATTTCATAGCTTAGTCCATGATCTTTTTGTAGTTTGTTAATAATAGCTTGTTTTGTTTCTATTGTACCTTCAACTGCAGTATATTTTGTATGACCATTTTCTATAGCTTGTATTGCAGCTTGTTTTATAACCAAAGGGGTGTCAAAATCAGGCTCCCCCGCACTAAAGCTTAAAATATCTTTACCCTGTGCTTTAAGCTCTCTTGCCATTGCAGTAATAGCCATTGTTACTGAGGGAGATAAATTTTCCATTCTGTTTGCAATTTTCATCTATAATCCTTGATATAATTTCACTAAAATTTTGTTCATTATACTTAAAAATTAATCAATATTTTATTAATTATAATGTAGTATAAATCCCAATGGAGATTTAAATGAAATTTATTTATATAACGCTGATATTTTCTATTTTTTTTGTAGCTTGTGGATACAAGGCTAGTCCTGTGTATGTAGATGATAAAAAAATAGAACAAAAAAGTAATTTGAAATGATTTACGATTATTTAATTATAGGTACAGGTGTTGCAGGACTGAATGCAGCAAGAATGATCCCTAAAAATAAAAAAGTTTTAGTAGTATGTAAAAAAACACCGTGGGAGTGTAATACTTTTTGGGCTCAAGGGGGAGTCGTTCGAGCAAAAAATAAAAAAGATATCCCTTTGCATATAAAAGATACTCTAAGTGCAGGGGTATTTTTAAATGATAAAAAAGCAGTTGAAACCTTAAGTAAAAACTCTATGGAAGTTATTGATGACTTAATCGATTGTGGTTTAGAGTTTGATAAAAATGAAAAAGGAAAATTGGCATTTACAAAAGAAGCAGCACATAGCACAAATAGAATATTACATGCAGATGGTGATGCAACTGGGCGAGAGATACATATGTTTTTATTAAGACAATGTCCCCATGAAATAGTTATTGATTCAATAGTTATTGATCTTTTATATGAAGATGGTATTTGTTATGGAGCTCATTTGATTGCAGAAGGTAAAAATAAAATTGTTTATGCCCACAATACAATTATCGCTTCAGGTGGTGTTGGTTCAATTTACCGTTATCATACAAACTCTACTACTATTGCAGGAGATATTCAAGGTATATGTATCGAAAAAGGTATACCTTTAAAAGATATGGAGATGATGCAGTTTCATCCTACAGTATATATTGAAAATGATAAAGCAAGAAAACAACTTTTAAGTGAAGCTTTAAGAGGGGAGGGTGCTTTAATTGAAGATGAAGATGGGTATCAATTTTTAAAAGATTATCATCAAGATAGAGAATTAGCCCCAAGAGATGTAGTAAGTCGTGCTATTTTTGATTATGCTAAAAAAACGGGTTCTAAGATATATTTATCGTTTAAAAATTTTTCTAAGGATTTCTTTAAAAAAAGATTTCCAAATATTTATAAAAATTTAAAAGATATAGGGTTTGAACTCCCTTTTGAACGCGTACCTATTAGTCCTGCTTTTCATTATAGTATGGGAGGTATTGAGGTAGATTTAAATTCAAAAGTGAAAAATACCAAAAATCTTTATGCAGTGGGAGAAGTAGCGTGTACGGGAATACATGGTGCAAATAGATTAGCATCAAATTCTCTTTTAGAAGGGCTTGTTTTCTCAAAGCTTGCTGTAAAACATATAGAAAAAAGAGATTATAAAATCGACTTAAATAACTATAAAAATAAAAATAATAGACCAAAATATATTTTACAAAAACCTGCAGATAAAGCTATTAAAAATGGTTTGCGTAACTTGATGTGGACTAATGTTGGAATAGTTCGCGAACGACAAGAGTTAATAGATGCTTATGATGAAGTGGAATTGTATCTTGAAGAGGATATAGGACGACTTCTGTTTTTAAGGTTACTTACGGCAAAATCTATCATCAAAAGTGCGATTAATAGAAAAAAATCTATTGGTGCACATTATATTAAGGAGGAATAATGTTAAAACTGCTTTTAGTTAGTTTTGTAAGTGTTTTTGCACTCGCAAGTGGTGGTGAAAGTTCTAGTGGAGGTATACCTGATATTACAATGACATGGGCAGGTATAGCTGCTTTGGTTATTTTTGTAATCGGTTATTATTTTGTGGCTATGGAGGAGAAGTATCATATTGATAAAGCAAAGCCTGCTTTACTTACAGGTACACTAGTATTTATGGTTGTTTCTACATACTATTATATGCATGATATGGATATGAATTTAGTTCATACTCAAGCAGAACACCTTATATTAGAAATAGCAGAGATATTCTTTTTCCTATTTGTTGCAATGACATATATTGAAACAATGATTCATATGAGAGTTTTTGATAAACTTAAATATAATCTTATCTCAAAAGGGTATACTTATAGAAAACTATTTTGGGTAACAGGGTTTTTAGCATTTTTTATCTCTCCTATTGCAGATAACTTAACTACAGCACTTATTCTTTCTACAGTACTTATTACAATAGAACAGAAGAAAAAAGAATTTTTAGTACCAGGTGCGATTAATATCGTTGTTGCTGCAAATGCTGGAGGTGCTTGGTCTCCATTTGGTGATATTACAACACTTATGGCATGGACAGCTGGTAAGGGTACATTTACAGACTTTTTATATCTGTTCCCTGCTGCAATTTTAGGGTATTTAGTTACTGCATTTTTATTATCAAGAGTTGTACCAAATACAGTTCCAGAAGTTGATTTATCAAATGAGGAAGATCCTGAGATGATGAATGGTTCAATAGTGGTAGTTGTACTTGGTATTTTTACTATTTTTTGTGCAGTAGTGTCTCATCAAGTATTACATCTACCGGCTATGTGGGGTATGATGTTTGGTCTTGCATTGCTTAAAATGTATGATTATAGATTAAAAAAACTTCATGGAGAAGGGTTTAATATATTTAATTCAATGGCTAAAATTGAAAATAATACTTTGATGTTTTTCTTTGGTATATTAGCAGCGGTTGGTGCATTATATTTTGTAGGTTGGTTAGCTTTAGCAGCTGTTGTATATGATCCATCAGTTTTAGGACCTACTTGGTCAAATATAGGTGTTGGTTTTTTATCTGCTATTGTTGATAATGTGCCAGTTATGTCTGCTGTGTTAAAAGCAAGTCCAGATATGGGACTTGATCAGTGGATGCTTGTTACTTTAACAGCGGGTGTTGGTGGAAGTTTAATCTCTTTTGGTTCAGCAGCAGGTGTTGGTGTAATGGGTAAACTACCAGGTATTTATACATTTGGTGCTCATATGAAATACGCTTGGATGATTCTTCTTGGATATATTATTTCTTGTTATGTATGGTATGTGCAATATGAAGTTTTGGGGATTGTGCATTAAATAAATAATAAAAAAGTGGGTTTTCCCACTTTTTTATTTTTATAATTAAGTTTTTAAAATATTTAAGAATTTACTTATAAAAATATGTAAGGATATAAATGAAACATGTACCGATTTTAGTTTTAGACTTTGGAAGTCAATATACGCAGTTAATATCAAAAAGATTAAGAAATAATGGTTTTTATTCAGAAATAGTACCATATAACGAACCAATAGAAAATATAAAACAACGAACTCCAAAAGGTATAGTTTTAAGTGGTGGACCAGCTTCTGTATATGCAGAAGATGCTTATAAAGTCAACAAGGCTATTTTTGATTTAGGAGTACCTATCTTAGGTATTTGTTATGGTATGCAAATTATTGCACACTATTTAGGTGGTAGTGTAATACCTGCAGATCATCATGAGTATGGAAAAGCAAAGTTAACTCTAGAAGATTCTACTTCATCGATTTTACAAGGGCTAACAAATAATGAGGTTGTTTGGATGTCTCATGGGGATAAAGTTGAGTCTTTACCTGAAGGTTTTAAAGTTATTGCTACAAGTGAAAATTCACCATATGCAGCTATTGCAAATGAAGACAAAAAGATTTATGCATTTCAATATCATCCTGAAGTAACTCATAGTGTCCAAGGTGCTACTATGCTGACAAACTTTGCAAAACATATTTGTGCTTGCGAAAAAAATTGGAATATGGGAAATTTTGCAAAAGAACAGATTGCTAAAATTAAAAAGCAAGTTGGTGATAAAAAAGTATTATGTGGTGTTAGTGGAGGTGTTGATAGTTCTGTTGTTGCTACACTTCTAGCTGAGGCTATTGGAGATAAACTTGTTCCTGTATTTGTCGATAATGGACTTTTAAGGGGAAATGAAGTTGAAGATGTTCAAAGTATGTTTATAAATAGAGGCATTGGACTTATTACAGTTGATGCACGAGAACAATTTTTATCTAAACTTGCAGGTGTTACGGACCCTGAAACAAAAAGAAAGATAATTGGTGAAACTTTTATTGAGGTATTTGATCAAGAAGCAAAAAAACATGATGGGATAGAATTTTTAGCTCAAGGTACTCTTTATACAGATGTTATAGAATCAGTATCAGTAAAAGGACCATCAAAAACAATAAAATCTCATCATAATGTTGGTGGTCTTCCTGATTGGATGTCTTTTGAACTTATTGAACCTTTAAGAGAAATTTTTAAAGATGAGGTAAGAGTGTTAGGATTAGAATTAGGACTTCCATCTGCTATGATAGGTCGTCACCCATTCCCAGGTCCTGGACTTGCTATACGAATTATGGGCGATGTAAATTCTATTGATTTAGAAATCTTACGAAAAGCAGATACTATTATGTTAGATGTTTTAAGAAGTACAGGGTGGTATGATAAAACATGGCAAGCATTTACAGTACTTTTAAATGTAAAATCTGTTGGTGTTATGGGTGATAATAGAACGTATGATAATACAGCGTGTATACGAATAGTCAATGCAATAGATGGTATGACAGCAACATTTGCACATATTCCACATGATATATTAGAACAAATGAGTAGACGAATTATTAATGAAGTTGATGGGATCAATAGAGTTGTATATGACATAAGTAGTAAACCACCTGCAACAATAGAGTGGGAGTAATAAAATGAAACCTTCTTTAAAAAAAGGTTTCTCTATGATAGAATTAATTTTTGTTATAGCTGTTTTAGGAATAATAGCAGCTGTGGCAGTTCCCAAACTTATGGACTCAAGACATAGTGCTATAGTTACTACAATTAAGCAAGATATCTCTACTGTTACAACATCAATTCAGTCTTATTATATGATGCATAATAAAATAGAAAATATTTCTGATGCTGTTACTCTTAATGCTAAAACATGGGATATTAAAGAGAAGATGGTTCGTTTTTTATCTGAAAATAAAGAGTGTGTTATTATTAAAATAGAGGATCATAAACTTAGTGTTACAATTAATAGTGATAGTAGTACTCTATGTAAAAAACTATATGAGAGTGGAGTAAGAGATATAAGTTATGAGTTATATTAATGGATAAAGTAGTTTTTTTAGATAGAGATGGGGTGATAAATATAGAAAAAGACTATCTTTATAAAATAGAAGATTTTGAGTTTATAGATGGAGTATTTCAATCATTAAGGTATTTAAATAGTCTGGGGTATAAGCTACTTATTATAACAAATCAGTCTGGAATAGGGCGTGGATATTATACAAAAGAGCAGTATAAAATATTAACACAATGGTTAAAAAAAGAGTTACAAAAACAAGGTATCGAGATAACGGAAATTTTTTCTTGTCCCCATACTCCTGATGATAGATGTAATTGCCGTAAACCAAAAATTGGTATGATTGAACAAGCATCAAAAATCTTAGATATTGATTTTAAAAACTCTTGGATTATTGGGGATAAAAGTTCAGATATTCAAACTGGACTTAATGCTGGTATTAAAAACACTATTCAAGTTAGATCTGGACATAATTTTGATGAAGAAGATTCAAAAGCTTTATTTATCATAGATTCAATAAAAGATATAGAGAGTATTATCAAGTCATAAAAGATATTTGGCTAAAATAGGTATAAATAAATAACTAGGAAACAATATGAAAAAGTTTTTAATAAGTAGTGTGGTAGCAAGTTCTGTATTATTTGGGAATAATGTAGTTGAGATAAATGTCAATAAAGATACCTTAAAAGTGGGTGCAGATCTTTACTTAAATAGATATTATAATGTAAATAATAGTAGTAATTATTATGTAACATTTGATTATCTACGAAAAGAGGAAGAGGATAAGGAAGCTCAATCGATAAAAAGTATGGGACTAAAAATGATTAATCCTTATACAGATGATCATGGTCTAAGTTTAGGTTTAGGTATAAAGTCGGTGTATACAGATGTTATAGATAGTAAAACATTTGTAGCGTTACCTTTAACTATGCATGGAAGACTTGAAATAAATGAGGTGATCTATTTAGATATAGATGTAAGTTATTCACCAAAAGTTTTATCGTTTTCTGATGCGAATAGATATACAGATATGCAATTTCGTGCGAACTATAGAGTATTAACAAATGGCTATGTTTTTGTAGGTGCAAGACGAATTGACACAAAATATGAAGATATAGATGAGACGAAATTTGATTCATCTGTTTTTTTTGGTTTAGAAGCAAGATTTTAGTACAGGGGAGTACAATATGGTACAAACAATTAAAGAAGAGTTTCTTTCCCACTTAGAAACAATTAATAATGTTATTGGTTCTATGGAAGATGATATAGAAAAAGCTTCTATTATAATTGTTGAGGCTCTAAAAAATGGTAATAAAGTGTTACTTTGTGGCAATGGTGGGAGTGCTGCAGATGCCCAACATATCGCAGCAGAATTAACAGGTAGATATAAATCCCAAAGAAGGGGATTAGCAGGTATTGCTCTTACCACAGATACAAGTGCATTAACTGCTATAGGAAATGATTATGGTTACGATAGAGTTTTTGATAGACAAGTAGAAGCAATAGCTAGAAAGGGTGATGTAGTTATTGGTATTAGCACAAGTGGAAATAGTAAGAATGTAGTAAGTGCATTAAAACTGGCTCAAGAGTTTGCTTGTAAAACTATTGGTTTTACTGGGCGAGATGGTGGAATTATGAATGATTTTTGTGATATTAATTTAATAGTTCCTAGTGATAATACCCCTAGAATACAAGAGATGCATATATTATTTGGTCATATAATTTGTCAAATAATAGATAATAATTTTAAGGAGTAATATTTGAATATAACACTGACTGAAAAACAAAAAGAATATTTATTAGAAAGTATTAGAGATGTACCTGATTTTCCAAAACCTGGTATTATTTTTAAAGATATTACAACTTTACTCAACAATAAGGAAGCATATAAGTTTTTAATGGATCATTTAGAACAAAGATATAATAATATGGCCTTAGATTATATTGCTGGACTTGATGCTAGAGGTTTTATTTTTGGTGCTGCATTGGCTGATAGACTTAGTATTGGTTTTGTTCCTATTCGTAAAAAAGGTAAATTACCATCTACAACTGTTTGTGAAAAATATGAACTAGAATATGGTTTTGATGAAGTGGAGATTCATCTTGATGCTTTTCAAAATAAAGATGGTGCTAGAGTTTTAATAATAGATGATCTCTGTGCTACAGGTGGAACTGCAAATGCAGCTTGTAAACTTGTATCTGCTACAAAAGCAACGCTTGTAGAGGTGTGTTTTGTGATGAATCTAAAGTTTTTAGAAGGTGATAAAAAAATACAAAAATATGCACCTATTTACTCTATTTTAGAAGTGTGAGACAATAACATGAAAAAATATTTAGAAAAACATTCAGGAAAAGTTTTATTTGTTGTTGTATTAATATTCTTATCATTTTTATCTTATAGTTTATATAATGCACCTGTAGAGGGAATAGAGAATAAATTTATATATTTACTGAAAACCTATGGTTATATTATTCTTTTTGCCTGGAGTACCTTAGAAGGTGAACTAGGTCTTATTATGGCTGGTTTATTAATACATGATGGTCATATGAATTTGTATATTGCTATTTTTGTTGCTGGACTTGGTGGCTTTGTTGGTGATCAAATATATTTTTATATAGGAAGATTTAATAAATCTTATGTTTATAAAAAATTTAAAGGACAAAGAAGAAAATTTGCCTTAGCACATCTTTTACTCAAAAAGTATGGTTGGCCTATTATTTTTGCACAAAGATATATGTATGGTATGAGAACAATTATTCCTATTTCTATAGGGCTTACGCGGTATGATGCAAAAATGTTTGCATTTATCAATCTTCTAAGTGCTTGGTGTTGGGCAGCTATTACTATTGTGCCTGTTTGGTATTTTGGTGAAGAGATATTAAAACTTTTAGATATTGGGAAAGAACATTGGTATTATGTAGCTCCATTTGCACTACTTCTGGGAGGAAGTATAATATATTACTTTCAAAAAGCAACACAAAAAAAAGATAAAAAATAAAAAGGAAAAAGATGAATTTAAATCTAACAACGAAAAAAATTGATACAGATTGTGAAATAGTATTAATAAGAAACAAAAAAATAAAAGAAAATAAGGAGATATTAAAATCTCTTAATTTTAAGGGAAACGATGAGGAGTGTGTATTACTTCCTGAGTTAAAAAAACTTTATGTAGGGTGTGAAAATGCAGATCATGATAGTATCAGAATTGCTGTAGCAACGGCTGTAAAAAAACTTAATACTACAAACTTTAAATCTGCATATATAAAAGTAAAATCAAATTTAAGTTCTTATGTAGATGGATTTGAATTGGGAAATTATACTTTTACAAAATATAAATCCAAAAATGAAAATACAGTTGAAAAAAATATTTATATTGAGGTTTCAAAAATAGATAAATCAATACAAAAAGAGTTTGAAGAATCTGTTGCTATTTGTACTTCAGTAAATATGGTACGAGATTTTGTTAATACTGCTCCAGATGATTTTTATCCTGAAATTATGGCTAAAAAAGCGATTGCTATTGCTAAAGAGAATAATTTAGAGTGTAAAATATTAGATGAAGATTATCTAAAAGAAAACAATATGGGATCAATGTTGGCTGTCGGTAGAGCTAGTCGTCATAGATCAAAGCTTATTCATCTTACTTATAAACCATCAGGGAAAATAAAAGCAAAAAAGAAAATGGTTTTAATTGGAAAAGGTCTTACTTATGATAGTGGAGGATTGAGTTTAAAGCCTAGTGATTTTATGGTAAGTATGAAAAGTGATAAAGGTGGTGGTTGTGCTGTTTTAGGTATTTTAAATGCAGTTGCAGCTTTAAATTTACCTATTGAGGTTCATGGTATCGTAGGTGCTGTTGAAAATATGATAGGTGGAGATGCTTATAAACCTGATGATGTATTAATAGCCAGAAATGGTAAAACAATAGAGGTAAAAAATACAGACGCAGAAGGGAGACTTGTCCTTGCTGATTGTTTATGTTATGCACAAGATGAGATTGAAGATATCGATTATATTTTTGATTATGCAACGCTTACAGGGGCTTGTGTAGTAGGAGTAGGAGAGTATACTAATGGTATTATGGGGAATAATATCGCATTACAAAATGAAATTGTTAAATCTGCTTTAGATAGTGGAGAGTTAGCTACTACTTTACCTTTTAATAGATATTTGAGAAAAACATTAAAAAGTCAAATAGCTGATATTTGTAATATTTCAAGTACACGATATGGTGGAGCTATAAGTGCTGGTATGTTTTTAGACAGTTTTATAACAGATGAAAATAAAGAAAAATGGGTACATTTAGATATAGCAGGTCCTGCTTTTGTTGATAGTGCTTGGGGGTATAATCCTGCTGGTGCATCTGGTGCTGGAGTACGCCTTACTATTGAATTTATGAAAAATTTATAATTTTACTTTTCTTTTTTCCTAAATGTTGTTTTAGGTTTTTTTTAAAACAACATTTAGTGAATTCTTTATATTTTATATTAATTTATTTTGTAACTATTGCGTAACCATTATTGAGATATACTAAAACCATATAGAAATAGTTAAAGGAATATATAAATGTATAAAAAAACAAAAATATTAGCAACAGTTGGGCCTGCAAGTCATACAGTTGAAATGATTGAACAAATGATTGTAGCTGGGGCGAATATGTTTCGACTGAACTTTTCTCATGGAAGCCATGAATATCATAGCAATACAATTAAAAATATTAGAAAGGCGATGAAAAACCTTAACACCACTGTAGGAATATTACAAGATATTTCAGGACCAAAAGTGAGAATTGGGGATCTAAAAGAACCTTTTGATCTACATAGAAACGATGAGATTAGATTTGTCAAAGAGGAGTTAGTGGGATACAGGGAAGCTAGTAAAAAGTTTGTTGTTTCTATTAATTATCCACTTTTATTAGATAAAGTAAAAGTAGGGGAGTTTATCTATTTATATGATGGTGTTATTCGGGCAAAAGTGATTAAAACAGGAAAAGAGTTAATAGCACGAGTTGAAAATCATGGAACACTTAGTTCAAGAAAAGGGATTAATTTTCCAAATACAAAAATAGATATTAATGTTATTACCAAAAAAGATGAGAAAGATATCTCTTGGGGAGTTGAAAATAAAGTCGATTATTTTGCTATCTCATTTGTACAAAATGCAAAAGATATGATAAAAGCAAAATCTTTGTTAAATGGATATGATGGTAAACTTATAGCAAAAATAGAAAAATTTGATGCGGTTGAAAATATTGATGAGATTATAGAACATTCTGATGGTATTATGGTTGCTCGTGGTGATTTAGGAATAGAAGTTCCTTACTATGATGTGCCAACTATTCAAAAAGAGCTTATTAAAAAAGCAAATATCGCATCAAAACCAGTTATAACTGCAACTCAAATGTTACTTTCTATGACACATAATGAAAGGGCAACAAGGGCAGAGATTTCAGATGTAGCAAATGCAGTTTTAGATGGTACTGATGCTGTTATGTTAAGTGAAGAGAGTGCTATAGGTGAAAATCCTAGAAATGTAGTAGAGAGTATGAGTAACATTATAGCTAAAACTGAAGAGATTTATGATTATGCAAAACAATATGATATGAACTATTTAGATCATTTTGATGTGATTCAGGCAACTGCTACACGACTAGCTGATGATATAGATGCAAAAGGTCTTTTAGCACTTACTAGTTCTGGACAAAGTGCAATAAGAATGTCACGATATAGACCAAAAACACCTATTTTGGCTTTTGCTCATAAAGAAAAAGTATTAAATATGTTAAATATGGGATGGGGGATTGTACCTATTGATACCATTAAAAAGGGACATGCTTCAAAAATGTTTCAAAAAATGCTAAAAGCTTTAGATAAAAAAGGATTACTTGATAAAAAAGGTCCCTATGTAGCTACTGTAGGATATCCTGTGGGGATGCCTGGAAGTACAAATACTATAAAAATTTTAAATGAAGATGAGATAAATTACTATTTAACCCATCTTTACCATCCAAACTTACAATCCACTTAATTTAAGCAATATAAAAGTACTTTTAGAAAATAAAATCCCTTAAATAAGCTATTCTTGTT